>Ga0315288_10000046_pt1 | contig 126737 bp, 99 predicted proteins | sample YL17G11_20_MG_FD_203454 | JGI IMG/M metagenome (GOLD analysis project Ga0315288, IMG submission 203454) | Sediment microbial communities from Yellowstone Lake, YNP, Wyoming, USA - YL17G11_20 | ecosystem: Environmental > Aquatic > Freshwater > Lake > Sediment | place: USA: Wyoming | collected... | reverse complement strand
GCAAATAAAAGCACCGCTGCTGAAAATATAATTGACTGCCCACGTGATATGTAATGCAAATCGTATCCAACCAGCAGATTGTATTTGCAGTGAGTTGCCCATTCGAGCGTTGCTGCACAAAAAAGAATAAGCACAGAAACAGCATAGAAAATCTGAGCAAGAATACTTGCTGGATCGTCTATCGACCGTGAATCCTTTCTGTACAAAAAGTGGCAAAACCACAGCGCAATGGACACGAACACCCATATTCCGAAAGCGGGGTTTAGCACCAGTCGAAAAGTATCGGAGTGCATCGGAAGCTGCCACACGAGTTTTGCGCAGGCCAGGCCAAGCGATGCGACAGCTCCGAGCTGCGTCAATGGGCTGCGGTAGCGAATACCGATAAATACGAGAATTGCCCCTTCGATGGCCCATCCGAGTATAGCGGCGTTCATTCGCCAGTAGAGCGGGACCGCCGTCGTGAGAAATGCAAGTCCAATGGCCAATAGTGTGTGTCGCAAAACTATGTCGTCACGGCAGCGAACAAAAACCAATCCCATCGTCGCAAGATGTGCCGCCGACAAACCAGCCGCGCATAAGGCAAGCCCCGTCTGGTAACGCTCGAATAAAATCGTCCAGAGATAGTAAAAAGTCCACGAAGCGTTAATAACCACAAGCCAGACATCGTCTTTGCGTGCGTTGACCCTATTTACGAGGCCGTAAAGCAGCGGAAGGACGAGGTACACGCCGAAGAAGGCGCCGAGCCAGCCCAGCGCAATTGCCATTTGCGTCGGTGCGCCGGCGGCGTGGAGCTGTGAGCGAAAAAACTTTTCGAACCAGCCGGAGTAAAGCAGAAAAGTCCCCACAAACGCGAGCAGGTTAATCACCCGCCATTTTCGCCAATACGCACAAATCATCGCGCCAGTGCTGAGGACCAGGACATAGCCGAACAGAGGCACAGGCATATTCTCGCCGGTCGAGATGAGCACCGGCGTAACAAACCCGCCGAGCAGCGCCAGAAAAGCCGCGACAACCTCATCAAGCGCCACTGCGTAGGCAAAAGCCGCTGCGGTTATAAGGATAGCAGTCGCGAAGGCCGGTGTAGGGCCAATCAGCCCGTATAGCCGATACGCTGCAAAGTCCGCTGCGTACAAAATTGCAAAGCCCAGAGCGGTGGTGCCCTTGGCCACAATCTCATAACCACGTCGTCTTGTTATTTCACCGACCGCCAAACTGACAATTCCCGCCAGGGATACAATACCTACCCTGCCCCATGGGCCTATCCAGGAGTGCTCGTAGGCAAACTTGAGGAAGAATCCTGCGCTGATGAACACGGTAATCACGCCGGCTATAAGCACCCAGCGAGTTCCGATTCTTTGCTCAAGCGAGATGGTCACATCCTTTGCCTTTTCTTTCGTTAGCTCAATGACGACTTGTGGAGCAGGCATTGTGGGCTGTTTCGGCTGTTTGAGCGAGGCGGTCTGCCGAGCGGCGGTTTCGGCCTCCATAAAGCTGATTGATTTAGCGGCAGGAGGAGGGATGGGTGTCGGCCTGAAGACAGGTTCAGGGGCCGGCTGCACCTGAACAACTTCCGGCGTTTTGACCGGCGGCGGTTGAGAAATCTCAGGCGGCACGCGGGGGACTTTTACCTCCGGCCATTGCAGGGGCGGAATGCTTTTTCTTTCCAGCCAGCCACTCATCTCCTTGAGCTTGTTGAGGGCGACTATGCTGACTATAAGGGCAATCGGGCCGCTTAATAGGCATACGATAGCCAGTATTATCAGGAAAGCTACTCCTTCCATTTGTTTCTCTCCTTAAATTTAGGTAAACAAACTACCTATCCTGAAAATCGGCAATAGAATACGGCGTTCAATCTGCTTTATCAACACTCTTATTCACATCTGTCTTCCTCTAAGCCTGCGGCTTTGCTGCAATACAGCAGATATAATCATGGATGACATCATAGTTTGTAAGGCATCTTCTCCTACGAGCGATAGTCTCGAGAAACTGGCGCTCTAAACCCTTGCGCCTCTTTGGGTCAACGGCATCGTAGTAGGCGGTTCCAGCGCCGGATTTAAGCAGGTGCTCCAGCACTTCTTCCGGCGTATCATAGCGGAATACAACTTTGCCATCCCAAAGATGCAGAATCTCAAATCCGGCAGACAGCAATTGGCGCACGTGATTCGTGTCACGCGGGAAGTCAAAGGCCACGCGCTTAAGCAAAACGGACGGGTCCTGTGCCACGAGTTGTCCGAATATTTCAAGCTGTTCGTAGGGGGAGTTCTCTTTGTGAACGACAAATGCCAGCTTGCCAGAGGGTTTGAGCTCGCGGCTGGCGGCCAGGAAAAACGGTTTTAGAGGTATGTATCCTAAAACCCAGCTTGAGAAGACCATATCAAAAGGTCCCTCCCGTTTTAGAATCTCAAGGGCATCGCCTGCAACGAACCGCACATTGTGAAATCCTGCGGACTCGCTTCGTTTGCGGGCCTGAGACAGCATCGCGTCGGAAAGGTCGGCGGCCGTTATCCGGGTGGACTTTTTGAGCTTGTCTGCGAGCAGGACTGTGGCATAGCCCGTTCCGCAGCCCGCCTCAAAGACACTGTTGATTTCTGTCGCCGGGATTCTTGCGATAAGGTCCTGTATTGGTTTTGCGGCTTCTTTGAGCCAGAACCGGTCATAATCCTGATGAATCCGGTCGTATGCGGATTGCAGCTCTGTGTTCCCGACCTCTTCTTTGGCTTGGGCCCGAATCCGAAAGAAACGTGGAACAGAATGGGTCTTGGGGAGGCGGCTCTCGCACAGTTGAGCAGATTCTTCAGGACTCAGGGGCATTTGCCCGCTGGGTATATGTCTGGAAAGTATCTGGCCGACACAACTCGGTCTTGGCTTACGGAAGTGGCACCCCATTCTGTCAAGAATGCGACGAAGCGGTTCCTGAGTGATATTGCCGAACGAAAGAGGGACGAAATTGCACGGGCAGACCTCGCCGCTTCCGTCAATGTACAGGTGTGAGATTCCGGCGCCGCATCCGAATGCCTGCGGTGATTCGAGATACCGGAAACAGGAAAGAATCGGCAAGCTGTCATCCTGCGCGACTTCCTTTTGATACTTTAGAATGAGCTGCTTATCAGCCGACGCAAGAACTGCGTTTTTGTCGCCCGCCAGCTTGCCGGTAGCGCACGGCTCGAGCAAGTGGACCTCCATTGCGCCGATTTGGCCGGCAAACCGCATAAAAGCGTCAAATCGGTCGGCCTGCAGAAAATCATGCGTTGCCACGGCGATGACGTAAGGATACAGCCCGTGCTGCGCGGTTAGGTGAAGGGCTTCTACGGCAGTCCGGAATGCCCCTTCCCTGCCGCGCATTCGGTCGTGTTCGTCCGCATTGGTGGAGTCAATGCTGACGCCGATGCTGAAAATCCCGGCATCATGAAGGGCGCGGGCGCGTTGCGGGGTCAGTCCGTCGCCGGTCGTATTCAGAGTCAGGCAGGCGCTTTCATCAAAGGTCGCTGCAATATCTTCAAGGTCCGCTCTGAGCAATGGTTCGCCCCCGGTTAATGTTACCTGCACCGCTCCGAGTTCCTGAAGCTGGCCGGCAGTCCGCTTCAGCGTGGACGTCGCTATGTCCTGCTGACTTCTGCCGGCATTATAGCAGTGCCAGCAATTGTAGTTACATCTATTGGTTACCGCCAGCGTAACTGAATAGAGTCGCCTTTCTTCTGTTTCGCCGATTGAGCTGAAATGCTCTGCAAAGTTGTCAAATGCCCTGCCGGGATAAGGGGGGAAGTGAGTGTTTACGACAAAGTGCCCGTTGAACTTCACAACCTTTTCGTTAGCCAGGTATTCTTTGAAGAAGGCCGCGATTTTCGGATGCATCTTCGAAAAGGGGGGTTTGCTCAGAACCTGAGTGAAAAACTCATTTCCTCTCATATTTTTCACCCCTTTCAAAAAAAGTGTGGTATATGCAATATCTTTCACTGTATAGGCCTGAAAAGGTATCTATGGTTGTGTGAAATCTCATCAGGCGGAATAAAAAGGTCAGGATTCGGAGCGCCGGTCGCCTTTGAGAAATAAGGATCCAGCGTTTCGGCTTTTTTAAGGAGCTCATCCGCTTGTTCTTTGTGACCCGAATGGGCTTTGTACTTATATTGCACTCCAAGTGCGTATGCCTGCATCGGCAGGACGAGTTTGCAATCCAGATACCTTGTCACCGCGGCATCGCCTGACGCTATTGCCTTTTGAAGTAATGTGGAATCATTCCCTGCTCTCATCGCAGACCATGTATGATATATGCTGAGGTCCATAAAGAGTAAGGATTTTTCAGGGCTGATTTTAGCCACCTTCTCAAAACATAAAGCAGCGTCATTAACTTTGTCTGCTCCTAAATATGCCTTTCCCAGCTCTTCAAGCACGTCAGCGTTTCCTTCATTATCTTTGAGGACGTTTTGCCAGTAACCGACCCTGTTGGCTTCTCCCGGCAATAGTATTGACCTGGCTTTTGCACCAAAAACTTTGTCCATTCCTTCTAATTGTTTTGCATACTGCTCGGCCTTTGATTTGTCACCGCCCTTATCTTCAGGAAGTGTTCCATAAATCTCAACAAGGTAGAGCATTGCCTGACGATAATCCGGCTTGAGTTTCAGTGCAGATTCAAAAGCTCCACATAACCTTGCGACATTTTCTTTAGTGTCAGGTTGGTTTTGCATTAAAGAGATATATGCCTGGAAGAAGGCAATGTATCCCTCAAAAAAATGGTATATTACATTATTTGGGTCATTTTCTATTGCCTTTACAATTGACTGCTGCGCATCTCTGATTCCTTCCTCTAATCCTTTCGGACCTCCTAATGCCATATGGAACTTGGTTCTTGCAAGCTCATAATGTGCAGCCGCATTATGTGGATTTTCCTGGATAGCTTGCTCAAGAAGCGTTCTTGCGTCATCAACCTTCCCCTGCATTCTTAGCTTGTATGCGTCCGAAGCAACCTTCCCGGAATCCGTCTTTCCCTTCGCGGCCCCGGCCAGGACACACAAATCCAGCACCACAACCACACACAACCCAACCAACACATTTTTTTTCGCAGCCATTTTAGTTCTCCTTTTTAATTATGTTTCTATATATAAGGTTTACATATTAACTATTAACCCAAAACAACCGGGCAACAGCCCTTTATGCTTAAACTTTTAAACCCCGATAGTTTTCCGCACCTTTTCCAGTATTGTCGTCAGCTTTCGCGTGTCTGCGGCATCCAGCGGAGCCATTACTTTTTTTATTTGTTCGAGGTAATGCGGCTCAACCTTTGTGTAGAGGTTTTTCCCCTTGCCGGTCAGTTTGATTATATTGTATCGGCGGTCTTTTGCGTGAGCGGTGCGGGTTACAAGTTCCGCCTTTTCCATGCGGTCAACGAGCGAGGTGATATTGGCGCGGTTGACAAGCATCATATCGCTGATTTGTGCCTGACTCAAACCGCCTTCCTTACCACTCTCATAATAAAGCAGGTTCATCAGGTTAAATTGCACGTCCGTAAGGCCGAATTGCCCAAAGAACGCGTCCGCCCGCTTTTTCATTATCGAGGCGGTGTAATATATGTTCAAAAGCGCCTCATGTGCCGGCGACGCGAAGTCCGTTTTTAACCCGAGTTCTTCTTTCAGAGCCATACTAATCCTTTCATCGGCAAAATATAGTTCATATCTTAACTATATATGTTGAAACTAATCTGTCAAGGGAATTTTTCAGAAAAACGACAAAAAAATTTACATCGCACATAAATTGTTATCGGCCAAGAAGTTACAGCTATATCCGATTGGCGAATGGGCCGCTGACAAAAGGCAGCGAAAGTGTTAACATAACTTTCGTTATGAGGATACCGCTGACGAAATATGGCTGGCCGCAGGTGGTGATATATCCTGCGGCTGTGCTGGTGTTTATGGTTGTGCTGTGGTTCGGGGCACATCCGACAACACCCGTCTGGGTGGTTCAATATGTCGAAATAGCGCTGGCGGTGGTCTTTGTGTGGGCGTTGTCATTTTTCCGCGACCCCCAAAGAATTGTGCCGCAGGATAAAGATGTATTGCTCGCCCCGGCTGACGGCACGATAACCGATATTGAGACCGTTGATGAAAACGAATTCATCAAAGGCAAGGCGTTGCGAATCAGCATTTTTTTGAGCATTTTTGACGTTCATATCAATCGCTCGCCGTGCAAGGTTAAAATCGAAAAAATCACATACCACCAGGGTCAATACTTAGATGCGAGGAAATCAGAATCGGGGCGGGTAAACGAATCTAACGACCTTTGGATAGTCAGGACCGAGCCGCCTTATGATAAGCTGATAGTGCGTCAGATAAGCGGGGCAATCGCCCGACGAATCGTCTGTCGGGCCGGGGCGGGGCAAAACTTGGCGGCGGGCGAGAAATTTGGTATGATAAAGTTCGGTTCCCGGACGGAGTTGTATGTGCCGCTGCGAGATGACATTGAGTGCCTTGTGAAAAAGGGAGACAAAGTCAGGGCGGGTCTGACGCCGATGATAAAATATATATGAATGATTTGAATGAATCAGAGCCAATGCAGCCGAGCGGTTCGACAAAGCTCACCGCAGGTGGTCCCTTCGACTCTGCTCAGGGCAGGCAAAGGCCGACCAAGCTGAGGACGGAGGCGGCGAAGGAGAGCTTCCTGCGGCGGATGCGGAGGCAGCGGCTCAAATACATCACGATTCTGCCGTCGCTGGTTACGATTATCAATGGCGCGTGCGGTTTTGCCGCTATTAGTTTTGCCAGCCAGGCCGTCAGTTCGGCGACGGGACAGTTCTCTTATCATCGGCTCACGGTGCCATATTTTGCTATGGCCGGCTATATGATTCTGCTGGCGATGCTGGCGGATATGCTGGACGGGCGGCTGGCGCGTATGAGCCAGAGCACGTCGAGTTTTGGCGGGCAGTTAGACAGTTTGTGCGATATAATCAGCTTCGGCGTGGCGCCGGCGTTTTTGATGCTCAAAATCCTCGAATACGAACTGGCAGGCCTCACAGGAGTTCATCCGGTCATAATCAGTTTTCTCGAACGCTTCATTTGGCTGGCGGCGGCGGCGTATATAAGTTGTGCGGCCATTCGGCTGGCTCGCTTCAACGTTGAGAACGAGGAGGACGAGTCGGCTCATATGAGCTTTGTCGGGCTGCCCACGCCCGGGGCGGCGGGCGTAATCGTCAGCTTGGTGATATTTCATCAGGAGACTGTGCCTGACCTTGCAGAGCATAGTCTGCGAGCGTGTCTGCTGCTGGACAAGGCAATAATCTATTCGTTGCCGGTGCTTGCCCTTGGGCTGGCGGCGCTGATGGTCAGTCGAATCCGATACTCGCACGTCATCAATCAGTACATAAGGGGCAAAAAACCCTTCGCACATTTCCTCAGGGCGCTGCTGTTTTTCGGGCTTGTAATCTGGAGTCGGCAGGTTGCGTTTGTGGTGATTTTCTGCAGTTTTGCGGCGAGCGGCTTTATGAAGTGGTTTTATTACAGGGTCATCCGCAGAGGCCAGCCCGCCATTGACGAGTCGACGGCTGCTGCCTTAGAGTAAGCAAGGATCAGTTGGTGCAGTTCAGACCGGCAGCCATTTTTTATTTGCTATTTACTATTTTCCATTTTTCAAGTCGTAAATCAAAAATTGTAAATTGAAAATCAACGGCGGTCTATGGTCGCGGACAATAAGACAGGGCGATATGTAGCCGAGAAGATTGCGCTACCGGCCATTTTGGTCATTTCGCTGTTGGCGGCTCGGCTGTTGGTGGGACTTAGGTCCGCCGTTCGGCTGTCGGCACCTCTTGAACTAAGCCATTCGGGATTGTCTGTTTCAATGCCTTCGGGCAACGGCTGGCGGTGTGAAGAAAAATGGATGTATGAGGACGCCGGCTTTACTGTCAGCAGCGCCCTTTCGGTTGCTCAGTCGAGCCGGGGCGGGATAAAGCAGGCATACGCCCATTGTCATTACCTGCTGGCCCCGCAACGGGACACGTTGCAGGAGCGAATCAGCCAGGAAGCAACGGACCTCGGTGGCGAGGTGATTGAGACCGGCCAGGTGGCTGTGGGGTCACTTATCGTCGACTGGGCGAGGATAAAGGCCGACGCAGGCGAGCGGGGGACTTTTGAGATAATCTTTGGCGTTTGTCCGCTTGCCGTCGGCCGACAACTCGAAATTGAGGTATTTCAGACTGAAGAGGAGCAAGGTCTGGCGCAGCAGGTCTTCGATAAAATCACCAAAGGCATCCGGTTCAGCGACAACGGACTTTTGCAGGCGGGAGTTCATGTTGTTAGTGAGGTCAGGGAAGCGGGGCTGAGTGGCATTTTGGCGTCTGACGGCCGGCCGGTTTCTCTTTTCATTCTGGCCGATGCTCACGGCCGGGCGATTGGCTTTACGATGGATGCGATGGCGGCGACACAGACGGATACGAACACAGCCGTCAAAGCGGCGAGCTATCTTTATATGCGGGGGCCTGTAGCTGATGAGCAAGTTGAATTTTTCCGTGGCGACGGCGCATTTGAACAATTCACCTGGAGGGTCGAGAGCAACTCAAGGGCAGGCAGCAAAGGTATCGAGATAGTGGGCCAGCCCGGCGTGTTGGTTGTTCGCCATTTACGAGCGGACAGGGAGGAAAGCAAATATATGCTTGGCGGCGCGGCTGTGCCGGATATTGTTATTGACCCGGTTTTGACTAAAGTGTTGGACGGCGACGGGCAGGCAGTCGTTATTGACGTAATCAGGTCGGACGGGACTATTACGCCGGTGTATGTCGAGAAGATGGCCCCGGCTGTGGGGCAGGCGGATAGTAACGCCGTCAGTGTGGAATGGCTGGATGGGCGAGGTCTTTGGCAGCAGATTTACTACGACAGTTCAAAGAAGCCGGTAAGGACGGTTCTTGGACGGGAAAGCACATATACGCTCAATCGCACCGACGCCAACGAGATAGCGGAAAAGTTCCCCGAGCGTGCCTACCTTGTCCGCGACCGGAGCCAGCTTTTAGACCGCGATGGGCTTTAAATGGTTGGCGCCATCGCTTCACCTTGGTAGCGCCTTCTCGTATGTAGCAATGAGGCGGTCCATAAAGCGGTTGTAATCGTCATCCACGGTGCAGCGTTTCGAGTCCGCTTCAAACCATTCTATCGAGCGGTTGATGCCCTGTGCAAAAGGCACGGTGGCGACAAAGTCGGGGACAAGGCGTTTTATCTTGCTGTTGTCGAAAATAGCGCACCAGGACTTATCGCCTAAAAGTGTGCCGGTAAGCTCGGGATTGAATTTGCATATCACTTCTGACGTAATATATACCGGCTTTAATTTTGCACCTGAGGCATTGGCTATCGCCTCATATATCTGATTCCACGTCAGCACTTCATCCGATGTTATATGAAATGCGTGGCCGATGGTCTGTGTGTTGCCGATAAGGCCGACGAAACCTTTGGCGAAATCCGTGTTGTGCGTCATCGTCCAAAGCGTTGTGCCGTCGCCGTGAATGATGATTTTTTTGCCTTTGCGCATCCGGTCAACGAGTGTCCAGGGTTTGGTCCAACTGTTAATTGCCGCGGGTATCATATTGATGCCGTATGTGAATGATGGCCGGACAATAGTAATTGGGAAACCATTGTCGCGGCACTCCGCCATAAGGCGGTCTTCACAGGCGATTTTGTCGCGCGAATACTGCCAGTATGGATTTGCCATCGGCGTCGATTCGGTGATGAGCCAGTGCGTTGCGGGCTTTTGATAGGCCGAGGCGGAGCTGATGAATATGTATTGGCCTACGTTGCCTTTGAAAAGTTTTATATCATGCTCGACATCCTTCGGCACGTAGGCCAGCCAGTCAACTACGACGTCGAAGGTTTTGCCTTTTAGGGCCGATTTGTCTTTGATATCGCCTTTTATGACCTTGGCGTCTTTGGGGACGAATTCTTTGTGCTGCCCGCGATTAAAAAGATACAGTTCGATTCCTCTTTCGACGGCCATTTGCGAAACCGCCGAACTGATTATCCCCGTCCCGCCAATAAATAAGACCTTCATTTGCGCACCCGCCTCATTTCCACAACGACCCCCAGTTTCTGTTGGAGATTATTTTTTCTGCTGTTTGTCAAAAAGGCCGCCAGTGTACCCCGGCCCCTTTAAAAGGTTCTTAATCTCTTTTTTAAGTTGTGGGATTTTTTCCTGAACAGCCGTCCAGACAAGGTCGATATTGACGCCGAAATATTGATGTATAAGTTTATCGCGCATTCCCGCAATTGTTTTCCACGGCACCTGAGGGTTGCGTTTTCTCAAGTCCTTACTCAAATTCTTAGTTGCCTCGCCGATGATTTCAAACGCCCTGATTACGGCGTATTGTTTTTCCCTGTTTTTAACAAAAGATGCCTTGCTAATGCCCTCGGCGAAATCCTCCATATCGGTTATCGCATCGAGGATGTGCCGAAGATACGCTTCATCTTTCTTCATAAATTACCTTCATCTGCTTTTTCACGTCATCGATGATATAGGGATTGATGCAGTCGAATTCGCCGAGGTCAACTTTTCTGCCGAATGTCCTGCTCAGAGCCATCTGCAGTTCTATCAAATCAAATAGTGATTTTTGGGTGCCTTTTCTATATCGTATTGCTATATCGACGTCGCTTCTTCTTTTTTGCTCGCCACGGACAAAAGAGCCGAATATCCCCATAAAAACCACGTCATTACCTTGGCAGACCTTCAGCAGTTTCTCCTCCAGCCCCCTTTTTCTCAATCTCGTCGGTATATTCCCAAATCGAACCATTCGCGCCTTTCTCCGCTGCTTACTTTTTAAAACCACTCTTGCCTGAACTTATCCCATTTCGACGAGGACTTCGTTTTCTTTTTGCATTTTGGAAACGGGAATCAGGTTGCCTTCGATGGGTTGGCCATTGAGAGTGATTTGCTTGACGCCCTTTTGGACGCCGGTGGGATTAACAACCTTGATATTCAGTGTCTTGTTGCGGAATCGGCGGATAGCGGTAAATTCTTTCCAGGTAGCGGGGATGCAGGGGTCGATGCGAAGGCCCTTATAATCTGGCTGGATGCCCAAAATGTATTGTGTCGCGGCGTAATAGGCCCAGGAAGCGGCGCCGGTCAGCCAGGGGACTCGCGATGCGCCGTAGCGGGCGCTGTAAATACTATGGGTATATTGAGAGTAAACGTATGGTTCGATGCCGCGAATCTCGGCCTTATCGTTCATTGCGGCGGGCATAGAACTACGGAAATACTTGAACGCCCTTTCGCCGTGGCCGAGCATCGTCTCAGCCATAATGGCCCAGCCCTGCGTGTGGCAGAAGATGCTTGCGTTTTCCTTGGAGCCCTTGTTGAACAGAATCGCGCGGATTTCACCGCAGTGGATGTTCTCGTAAGCTGGAGCACAAAGCATAAGGCCATAATCGGTGGCAAGTTTTTCATTGACGGATTTCATTGCCTGTTCAGCGTGTTGTTTGTCGGCGTGGCCGCTGATAACGCCCCAGGATTGCGTATTGAGATAGATTGAACCCTGTTTATTTTCCTTAGAGCCGATTTTCTCGCTGGATTCTTTGTAGGCCCTGACGTACCATTTGCCGTCCCAGCCGAATTTGTCGAGTTTCGCGTCCAGCGTTTGAAGCTGCTTTTGTGCCCATTTGATTTCCGCTGATTTGCCGAACATTTCGCAAATCTCGATATAGGTCTTCAGGCCGTAACGAACCTGTAGGGCGACGAATATGGAAGAACCCTTAGTGCCTAATCGGAGGCAATCGTTCCAGTCAGCCAGAAGTCCCGATGGCAGACCTTTCTGGCCAGTGCGCTTAAGATTGAATTCAATCGCTCTGCGCAAATGACCAAGCACGGTCGCCTTTCCCTTGTCGGCGTAGGGCAGCACCTTGTTATAAAAATCGATATCGCCCGTTTCTTTGACGTAAGTGGTAATCGCGTTGAAAAGCCACAGGCAGTCATCGGAGCGGTATTCCTCTTCTTTGGGCAGTTTTTCTTTTCCCGGCTTATGCGTGAACGCCATCACGATTTGCATCGCGCCGCCAGTCGAGCACTGGCCGGTAATCATAAGCTCAAGTCGCTTTACAGCTTCTTTTGGGATGATGGACATAACGCCCATAAAGTCCTGGACGGTGTCGCGGTAGCCCAGGCCGTCGCGTTCGCCGCTGTATATCAAGCTTGCCATTCGAGACCAGGAGTAGGTCATCAGGCAGTTAAACGGGCTCCACATATTCATCATACTGTTAAACGCCGCATCGGGCGTGCAGACGGCCAATCCCTCGATACGGTTGTGCCAGTATTGGCGGACCTTTTCAAATTCCTCTTTGACTTTTGCGACGTCGCCGAACTGTTTGACGACCTTTTTGCCTTCGACAGCTGCTTTGCCGATACCCATCAGGACGACAAATTCCCTCGACTGTCCCGGCTCGAGGTCAACATCAATTTGTATTGAGCCGCAGCCGTCGTCGCCGAACGCCTTTGAGCCGGTGCATTTGCCTTTCTCGACGACCATCGGATTCGCGTAGCCGCGATACGGGGTTATGAAAATGTCTCGGTCTGTATCGAAGCCGACAATTTCGCCGCCAAGAAAAGCGAGGAATGAGTGCCTGCCCTGGTCGCCTTCGAGGATGCTGTGTCCACTGGGCAATGCGTAAACGCTGCTTCCATAGTCGATGATGCCGTCAACAAAATCCATATTCACTATGCCATGCGAGTATTGCAGGTTGAGGAAGTCATTGAAGCAGTGCCAAGTGCCCGGGTATTCGACGAAAGTGAACAAGCTTAAGTTTCTTTTAACAGCGTCTTTATTTGTAACCTTCAACAGCCAGCATTCGAAGTGTTTACCTAATGGCACAAAATAAGTGGTTTCGGTCTCAATCTTTGAATATTGGGAGTTGATAATTGTGTATGCGGTGCCGTGCCGGCAGGTGGTTTTATACTGGTCTAAGGGCTTACCAACGGGCTGCCAGGCGTTTGACCAGTAATCGCCCGATTGTTTATCTCGGATGTAAATATATCTTCCCGGCTGGTCAATTGGGACATCATCGAACCGCAGCCGCATCAACCGTCCCTGTGCCGCAGACGTGTAAAAGCTGTAGCCGCCCGCGTTATTTGTTATGATTGCGCCGTATTCCGTCGAGCCGAGATAATTTGCCCACGACCTCGGCGTATCCGGCCTTTCGATTACATATTCCTTTGCTTTGTCGTCAAAATAACCGAACCGCATAGTGAACCCTCTCAAAAACGTTTTTCGTTTATCGGTTGCGATGCTCGTTTCGTATCACGTATTGCGGTTGCGTTTTAAGAACGTTTTACGATTAACGCAACCGATACGAGCCGCGCAACCGCAACCGTTTTACGTTCGTCTCTATATCGGCTTGTTCGGATGTGCCTTGATATAGGCAATCAATTCATCCACCTGTGTGAAAGCGAGAGCGCAATACGTGTCAGCCGCACCGTAAAAAATGGCTATTCTTCCGGTGTCGGCATCCTGTAGTGTGGCACAGGGAAATGCGACGTTTGCAACAAACCCAATCGTCTCGTAGGGTTCTTCCGGCGTCAATATGTAATTCTCGCAATCCACGAGCACTTTGGACGGGTCATTGATATCCAGCAGCGCAGCGCCGATGCTGTAAATAAGTCCGCTGCAAGTGGTGCAAACGCCGTGATAGATTAACAGCCATCCTTCGGTAGTTTCAATCGGTATCGGCCCCGGGCCGAGCTTGGTGTTCTTCCACCAGTAATGAGTGGTTTTCATTACCAGGCGGTGCTTGCCCCAGTAGGTCATATCGGGACTCTGGCTTAGATAGATGTCGCCGAAGGGGGTATGGCCGTTGTCGCTGGGCCGGTTGAGCAGGACGAAGTTGCCGTTGATTTTTCTCGGGAACAAAACGCCGTTGCGGTTAAAGGGCACAAAGGCATTTTCGAGCTGAATAAAGGTTTTGAAATCCTTTGTTTTGGCTATCCCGATAGTTGGCCCGTTAAAGAAGTTGCACCAGGTAATGTAATATATCCCCTCAATCTCGACTAATCGCGGATCATAACCGTAAAGGATGGGCTTTGCCGGCTTGCCATCTTCATTGAGAAATTTGATTATCTCTTCTTCAATCTCCCACTTGATACCGTCTTTGCTTCTGCCAAGGTGTAATTGAGGATAGCCATTTTTATGGTCGGACCTGAAAACACCTATAAACCCATCCTTATATGGAACCAGCGCGCTATTGAATATTCTGCCGGCGCCTTTTAAGGGCCTTTTTCCAATGACCGGGTTTTTGTCGAACCGCCAGACAACATCAGTGCAGCCCTTTGGTTTTTCCTGCCACGGCATATTGGGCAACGGTTTGCCGATAATCGTCTTTTTCATTTTTTTTCACCCTTTCTTATTGTGGCACGGGCTTCCAGCCCGTGAATGGCACGGTCAGGATGACCGTGCTACAAGTTAAGCGGTTGCAGTGCCCTGATTGCTGGCTTTGCGTCTATCTTCGAGGTCCGTTTTAACCTTCGCCATCGTTGAATCATCCAGCTTATAGAAGAACATAAGAATGATTAACGCAACCACTCCTATCGCGACCGGTATTACGCTCATCATTGCCTTCAAGCCATTCAGGACATCTACGTTCTGAACCACATTGGCCACGAATCCTGTCGTCGCAAGAACCAGGCCCGCGAGCATACTTCCGAAAGCCCAGCCGAGCTTGTTCGACATAATTGAAGCTGAAAAAACAAGCCCGGTGGCCCTTCTGCCGGTCTTCCATTCGGAATAGTCAGCCGTATCGGCATACAGAACCCATAACAGGACCGAAATCGGACCTCCGACAATCGAACCGACGGTCTGAAATACGAAAATCAGCATTAAATCTTCCGGTTTGAAGAAATAGAACGCACCGGTGGAAATAAGAGCGGCTATGAAAAGAATAACCGTGGCACTTTTTCTGCCGACGAGCTTGGCGAAAAAGGGAACAAGTAAAACGCCTATAAGGGATAATCCCTGCCCAATCGTATTGAAAGCGGATGTCAGAACTTCAAAACCAAATTTATGAGTTGCGTCGAACAGGGCAATCTCCGCTTTTCCGAAAATGCCGTACAGGGGATTAACAATATATTGTAACAGGAAGTTAAAAACCTGCCCCAGCAGCGGACTTGCCTGTTCTCCGACGTAATATTTGAAATAGAAAGTAGTTACGCTCAGACGTATGCATACGAACAGAATAAAAAGAATCGTCACGATAAACAGCCATATCCAGGGCACGTTCTTTGACAGGTCCTTCAAGTCGTTTTTTATGGATGTTTTTTCTTTGGCGATTGGCTGAATGCGTTCGTGTGTTGAAAGGAAGGTTATCAGAAAGAAGACGACCGCCGCTATGCCGTAAATGGCCATGGTTATCTGCCAGCCCTTTGCCGCGTTACCCTGCCCAAAATGTGCCGCGAACGGCAGAACCGTCAGGGAAACGATAATACCGCCTAAATATGCGCCCACGAACTTAAAAGATGAGGCGCTTGTTCTTTCGACAGGGTCCCCGCTGATAACGCCAAGCAATGCCGTATAGGGGATGTTGACAGTTGAGTACAGGAACATAAAAGCGATAAAGGTAATATATGCGTAAACAACTTTCCATGAATACACAAAGTCCGGCGTTGTAAACGCAAAAACCGCTGAAACAGCCAATGGAACCGCCCCGAATAATACATAAGGCCTGAATTTGCCCCACCGGCTCTTGGTCCTGTCGGCGGTCATTCCGATTACCACGTCAAAAAACGCATCCAGCACCCTGGAAACGAAAAACATTATTCCAGCAGCAGCAGGGGATAGGCCAAATATGTCTGTATAAAAGAAAAGCAGTTGCGACATAATCGTCGCCCAGAACAAACAAGACGCTAAATCACCGAATCCGTAAAATGCTCTTTCTCTTACTGAAACTTTCTGGATTTCGTTGCTCATAAGGTCCTCTCTTAATTTATTGGTTTGTTCGTTAACGTCCTTATTTTGGGCATAAATGTTAACGGGGTCTATTGGCGATTGCAACCCTTTTTTGCGGGGCCTTGGGCAGCGGATTGCTCTTGACGCGATGGTATAAAACGGGTAATCTGGCGAACTTTCCGAAATGATAAAATAAAGAAGCTGTAATTTGCTTTGGGAAAGGAAGCAAGATGTTCACGACGATAGTAGATGTTATGGCGAGAGAGATATTAGACAGCCGGGGCAACCCCACGGTTGAGGTAGATGTTCTGCTGGAAGACGGCTCGTTTGGTCGGGCTGCGGTGCCTTCGGGCGCCAGCACCGGTGCTCACGAGGCGGTTGAGCTGCGCGACAGCAATGCGAAGCGGTATTTGGGTAAGGGCACAGCCGGGGCGGTTAAGAACGTCAATGAAAAAATCGCTCCGGAAGTGATAGGGATGGACGCAACGGCCCAGGAAGAAATTGACCGGCTGATGATAAAATTAGACGGAACGCCCAACAAAGGCAAGTTCGGCGCAAATGCGATATTAGGCGTGTCTTTGGCGGCAGCCAGGGCGGCTGCTGCGGCAACATGTCTGCCTCTGTATCGTTACTTAGGCGGATGCAATGCGAATGTTCTTCCTGTGCCGATGATGAATATCCTCAACGGCGGCAAGCACGCCGACAACAACGTCGATTTCCAGGAGTTTATGATTATGCCAGTGGGCGCGCCCAATTTTGCCGAGGCGCTGCGTATGGGGGCAGAGACGTTTCACACCCTAAAGAAGGTTCTCAAGGAAAAGGGATACAACACGAGCGTCGGGGACGAGGGTGGTTTTGCGCCGTCGCTGAAGAGCAACGAGGAGGCGCTTGAGGTGGTGATGGACGCGATAAAAAAGGCCGGTTATAAACCCGGCAAGGATATCGCAATTGCGCTTGACCCGGCCTCGACCGAAATGTTCGACGCCAGGACCGGCAAATACAGCTTTTTCAAATCCGACCCGAAGAGGAAGGTCTCCAGCGACGTGATGATTGAGCACTGGGCGAAATGGGCAGCCAAGTATCCTATTATTTCAATCGAAGACGGTCTTGCCGAAGACGACTGGGCCGGCTGGACGAAACTGAACAGGAAAATGGGCGACACGGTGCAGCTTGTCGGCGACGATTTGTTCGTCACCAATACCGAACGCTTGGCCAAAGGCATCGAGCTTGACTGTGCAAACGCGATACTGATTAAGCTCAACCAGATAGGGACGCTGACCGAGACGTTCGAGGCGATAAATATGGCAAAGCGCGCGGGCTGGAACGCGATTATAAGCCATCGAAGCGGCGAGACCGAAGATTCGACAATCGCTGATTTGGCCGTCGCTTCGGGCGTCGGGCAAATCAAGACGGGCTCCGCCTGCCGGACAGACAGAATCTGCAAGTATAATCAACTGCTGCGAATCGAAGAAGAGCTTGGCGAGGCGGCGCGGTATGCCGGGTTTATGTTCCAAAAGAGCTGACGGGAGTATTCAAGGTAGTAACGGCAGGTGCGTCGGTCCGACGGAGGTTGGTGATTGCGCCTGCCGATTTTTTTGGTGATGCGATGCGAGGTGAGCAAGTCATTCGGGCCGTTGTGTTTGTCGTGTTTTTCAGTATCGGTGCAGCGGTGCTGTCGGCGACGGTGCTGTGCGACGACCTGCTCGAATATTTTTACTACAAAGGGCTGCTCAAACAGGCCGAGGGGCATCTTAAAAAGCTGGAATCCTTGAACGCCGACTATGATGCGCTGCTTGGCCAGCTTGAAGGTAATCCTAAGGAGCTTGCGCGTCTTGCGCCTGCGACGTTAGGTATCGAGCCAAACGACCCCAACACCGCGTATCCGCGTGCGACGGCTGATAAGCTGGCCGCGGCAAGAAAAGCCCTGAGCGAGGAACCGAACCATACTGCGGATAACGAGGCGCCTCCCAAATGGCTTGGGCTTTGCTGTCAGTGGCCCCGGCGGCATATTTTGTTTTTTTCCGGCTCTGCCCTGGTGTTAATCTCGTTTATTTTCTTCGGCCTGACCAAACGGCCCAGCCGGTCTATCGAGATAACCTCCAAGACCGAACCCCCCGAACCATCTAAAAGCCTCTAACAAAATGGTTTTTTCGCGAAAAAACTGGTCTTTTGTCATTGCGAGGAGTCCTGATGTATCAGGACGACGCGGCAATCTATGTGTATCGAGCGGTCGAGATTGCTTCGCTTCGCTCGCAATGACCTTCATTATGTTAGACGCTCTAAAGCTCAATAACCCCTCCGGTTGAGTTTACACGGTTGTATCTTGTCCCTGCGGGGCTTTGAACCACCTGGCAACTCTTTTCTGCAGCGACTCCATATAGAGATAAAATACAGGCGTGATATAAAGCGTAAGACTTTGCGAGAACAGCAAGCCGCCGACTACGGCAAGACCCAGCGGCCTTCGTGACTCGGCGCCGGCGCCGAATCCAATCGCAATCGGCAGGCCGGCCATAAGCGCCGCCATCGTCGTCATCATTATGGGCCGGAAACGAATAAGACTTGCCTCAACTATCGCGTCGTAAGGGCTTTTGCCCTGCTGCCTTTGCGCCTCAATGGCAAAATCTATCATCATTATACCGTTCTTTTTCACAAGGCCGACAAGCATAATTATGCCAACGAACGCGTAAATCGAAAGCTCGGAGCCGAAAATTATCAGCGTAATCAGCGCGCCGAAACCCGCAAATGGAAGGGCCGACAATATCGTCAGCGGGTGAATGAAGCTCTCATACAGAATCCCCAGCACGAGATAAATCACCAGTATTGCCAGTACCAGCAGAAGCCCGAGGCCCCGCATCGACGACGCAAACGCCTGCGCCGTTCCCTGAAAACTCCCAGTAACCGACTCCGGCAAGGTCTCACGCGCCAGACGGTCTATCGTATCGACCGCGTTTCCGAGAGGGTAGTTCGGCGGGAGATTGAATGAAATCGTTACAGCCGGCAACTGCCCCTGATGATTTATGCTCAGCGGCCCGACGCTGTTGGTCAGATTGGCCACCGATTTCAACGGGACCAGCTGCCCGCTGTTCGACCTTATGTAAAGCATTCCCAGCGAGGCGGGGTCAAGCTGGTATTTTGGTTCAAGCTCTATTATGACCTGGTACTCGTTATTCGGCGTAAGTATCGTTGATATCTGGCGTGAGCTGTACGCATTATACAGGGCGTCTTCAATCTGCTGGGCCGTTATGCCCATGCTCGACGCCTTGTCCCTGTCTATATCAACATTCACCTTGGGGTTTTTTATCTGCAAATCGCTGGTTATGTCCAGCAGCCCGGGCATCTGTCGTATCTTCTGCTCCATTATCCCGGAGAACTTATATAGCTCATCCAGGTCGTAGCTTTGCAGTGTGTATTGATACTGACTCTTGGTCATCCTGCCGCCCAGCTGGATAGGCGGCGGATTCTGCAGGTAAACCCTCATGCCGGGTATGCCGTTTAGCTGGCCACGCCATTTCTGGATAAGCTGGTCAACCGAAAGTTTACGTTCGGACTTCGGCTTCAGCCGGATAAGCACCATGCCCATATTGCCCCCGCCCCTGCCGACGCTCGACATAAACGAATCTATCTCTGGCTCTTTTTGTAAAATGGCGTCCACCGCCTTCTGATGGGCCACTATCGAATCAAATGATATCCCTTCTATCCCCTCCGTAAACCCGAATATCTGTGCACGGTCCTCACTGGGCAAAAAACCTTTGGGGATGGCGACAAACAGATAAAACGTCCCCGCCAGGATAAAAGCCGAGAAAATCATAGCGCCGCGTCTGTGCAGAAGGACCCATTTCAGGGTTCGTTCATAAAACGCGGTCACTTTGTTATACATCAATTCGGTAAACGCATAAGCACGGCCATGCTTGACGGTTTCGGGTTTTCTCAAAAATCTGCTCGACAGCATCGGCGTCAAACTAAGCGCGATAAACCCGGACGACAGCACGGCGACTCCGATTGTTACCGCAAATTCCCTGAACAGCCGTCCTATAAGGCCGCCCATAAAAATAATCGGGATAAAAATAGCGCTTAGTGACAGCGTCATGCTTACAATCGTAAACGCAATTTCCTTCGCCCCGTCCACGGCCGCCTTGAGCGCGCTTTTGCCCATTTCCATGTGCCGGAAGATGTTTTCCAGCATCACAATCGCGTCATCGACCACAAACCCGACCGATAACGTAAGCGCCATCAGCGACAAGTTGTTTAAGCTGAATCCTCCAAGGTGCATTATGGCGAAAGTCGCAACTATCGATATTGGCAGCGTGAGACTCGGTATTATCGTCGCCGAAAAATTCCGCAGGAAAAGGAATATCACCAGCACCACCAGCGCCAGCGTCAAAACAAGAGTGAACTCCACGTCCTTGACCGACTCTCTAACAAACATCGACCGGTCAAAAAGAATGTTGAGCGAGACCGCCGCCGGCATCTGCTCGCGGAAGCTCGGCAGAAGCTTCATCACCGCGTCCGCCACGGCCACCGTATTTGTCCCGGGCTGTTTCTGCACCGCCAGGATAATGCCCCTGAGATGCTCGCTCGAAGTAACATACCACGCAGCGGTCTTGTTGTTTTCAACACTGTCCACCACTTGCCCTAGGTCCCCCAAGCGGACGGGCGAGCCGTTGTGATACGTTACAATCAGCGGGCGATACGCGGCAGCGTCATTCAGTTGCCCGCTCGCCTCCACCGTGACGGCTTTATAAGGCCCGTAAAGAATCCCCGTAGGCAGATTCACATTGCCGCTTGCGACCGCGTCTGCGACCTCATTGATTCCAATGCCCCTGCTTGCCAGCGCCGTCGGATTCAGCCATATACGAACCGCATACTTTTGCGACCCATAGACCTGGACCTGTGCCACACCGCTGACCATCGAAATCCGCTGCGCCATAAGGGTCTCGCCATATTCATCCAGCGAATACGTCGGCAGCGTCGGTCCGGTCAAAGCGATGAATAGAATCGGCTGGTCCGCCGGGTTGACCTTCCGGTAAGTGGGAGGGCTTGGCATATCCTGGGGCAGTTGCCTTTGTGCCTGGGCAATTGCCGCCTGAACGTCCTGCGCCGCTGCGTCGATGTTCCGGCTGAGGCTGAACTGAATGATTATTTGTGTGTTTCCCAGCGTGCTCGTCGAGGTCATCGAGTCAATGCCGGCAATTGTAGAGAATTGTTTTTCGAGAGGTGTCGCCACCGCCGCGGCCATCGTCTCCGGACTTGCCCCCGGAAGCGACGCGGAAACCTGTATTGACGGAAAATCGACGTTCGGCAAATCGCTGACCGGAAGGGCGAAAAACGCCGTGATGCCGAAGATTAATATCCCCAGCATCACCAGCGTTGTCATAACGGGACGATTTATAAACAGGGCCGTGAAATTCATCTCTTGTCCGCCTTCAGCGAGACCTCGCCCAGAGGCGGGTCCGTTTTAGTGTTTGGTATCTATCGCGTCCTTTATTTGAATTTTTGCGCCAGGCACAAGGCGCAACTGCCCGTCCGTGACCACTGTTTCACCCGCGGCGAGTCCGTTGACTACGGAAGTGTTATTTATTGCCCGCTGGACGGTAATCGGCCGGACTTCAACCGTATTATCCGGTTTCACCACGTAAACGAACTGACCTTGTTGACCGTTTTGAATCGCCTGCGACGGGACAACAGGGACGTTTGGTTCCTGCGAGAGGACAAGAACGACGTTTACGAACTGCCCGGGCCAAAGCAGGTGTTTTTCATTCGGCGATATGCCCCACAGCCGAATTGTCCCCGTGTTGAGGTCCACCGCGTTATCTATAAAAAGCAGGGACCCTCGCACCGGCTCCTGGTCCTCGACGCCCGGAACCTTCGCAATTACATCAAGTTTGTTGTCTGCCATATACTTGCGTATCGATGGCAGATACTGTTGCGGTAACGTGAAACTTATCTTAATCGGGCTTATCTGGTTGATGCTTGCGATAGCGGCGTCCTTCTCCTTAATCAGATTGCCCTGGTCAACGTAAAGCGACCCTGCGATGCCGTCTATGGGCGAGCGAATTGAACAATAACTGACCTGTAGCGCCGCGTTCTCCACGGCTGCCTTGTCGGAATCCACGGTCGCTTTGAGAGCCTCCGCCGCCGTGGCGCTGTTGTCATAGTCATTCTGTGAGGCAAAGCCCTTCTTTAGCAGGTCCGTCTGCCGGGATGCTTCTTTTTGGGCGTTCTTTAGTTGGGCCTGGTCTTTTTCGAGGTTTCCCTGTGCCGCCTTAAGCGCCGCATCAAATGGCCTCGAATCAATTGAAACCAGCAAATCACCTTTTTTGACTTCCTGACCCTCTGCAAAATGGACCGCCGTCAGGATGCCCGCCACCTGTGACTTTACCATAACGCTCATATTTGCTTCGACCGTCCCGAAGCTGCTCAGCTCTATCGGCACGGTTTCCTGCGTGACCTGTGCCACCGATACCGGCACGGCCGGAGGCGACGGTTGCACCTTTCGCGAACAGCCGGCGAGCAGGACCGCGCCTGTCATCGCCGCCGCCAGCCAAACCTTTATTTTACAGTTGTTTTTAGTCATAAAGCTTCGCCAATCTTACGTTAGCTCGATGTGGTTTTCGATATTTTTACGGGAACGCCGCCTGGACTGGTTATCCCGCTTCTGAGCAAAAGCGTTCCCTCAAGCCGATAAAGCTCTACCACCGCAATCTGATAGTTTATTATGGCCTGAATTTCGGCTATCTGGCTCTGCAAAAAATCCCTCTGCGCCTGTGCAACCAGAATAGACGTTGACTTGCCGACGTTGAACTTCTCGGTTTCAACCTTGAGTTTTTCCTCCTGCAGCTCTCTGGTTGCTTTTGCCGCGGCGACCTGCTGCTGGACGCTTGTAATCTGCAGATACGCCCCTCGGATGTCAACCTCAACCAGTTGCCCAAGATTATCAATCGCCTCCTGTGCCTGCTGACGTGACAATATGGCCTGCCGATTCTTCGCTTGCGCCGAGCGGTTAATCGGCGGATACTCAAAACTTATGCCCGCCAGGGCGTCGTAATCTTTCTTAAAAATGTTCCGGGTTGAATCGCCGAATGAATCGGCATATCCAGTTTTGCCGAGGGTAATAAAGAAATCAAGCTGCGGCAGCAAACCGTTTCGTGTCCTTATCAACTCAAGCTCATCGCGGTCGAGCTGGAGCCGGGCCTGGTTCATCTCGGGGCGCATCTGCAGACCGCGCTCAACGTGCGGCTGCACGGGACCAGGTTCTACGGTCGGCGTTTCTGGCTCGCTTTGAAGAATAATTTCTTTGTTCCACATTTCCGGGCCGTCGGGGTTCAGGAGCCGCAATAAATTAAGCCGGGTCTGGGCCAGTGTGTTTTCCGCGACGATAAGGTCCTGTCGTCTCAGCGCCACCTCCGCCCTGGCCGCGGCAAGCTCGCTTGCTGCCAGAGTCCCTACGCGAATTTGCTCCTCCGTTTGCTTTTGCTGGTCCTCTGCGAGCCGCATTGATTGTTTGAATATCTCTATGCTCTTTTCCGCCAGCGAATAACTCCAGTAAGTCTCTTCAACCTGCGCCACCAGCGACTCCACAAATCCGCGCAATTCGTATTGCGATATACTCGTGTCTATCTTCGCCTGGTTTACTGCAACAAGATTCACCGCTGGTCCGAAACCTCTCAAAAGTGACTGTGTCACGCTTGCTCCTAATCGCGTTGACACAAAAGGGTTCGCGGCGAATGATTCATCGAGTGTGCTTGTGGAACCCTCCAGAGAAAAGAGCGTCCCGGTCGGTAGAAACTCGCTTAACGAAGCGTCCGCGTTGAAAGTTTTGTCCACCGACGAAATAGGCCCGGCGCCGGGCGTCGGCGCCGACTGCAACCGTGTTTTGCCTCTCGAGACGGTTCCCGTCAAATCCGGGTCAAATACGGATATCGCCTGCTGCTCAACGGTTCTTTTTATCTGCGGATTCAACTTCTGCACTACCAGCGATTTGTTCTTCTCTAAAGACATCAAAACCGCTTCATTTATTGTGACACTGAGCGGCCCTGTCGATTCGATTCTCGCTGCCGTCGAAGGCGCGGTTGTGGGGGCGCCGGATTCCTGTGTTTTTCCCGCTTCTTGCGGGGGCTTGATATTGGGCTGGGGTGGTTGTGTGGCTGCGCCAATATAGTCCTGCGGGCTTGTGGTCTCCAGTTCCGAACACGAGCAAAACAGGCACATCGCCATCAGTCCCGACAAAATCGGGACTGCTACACCGAATTTTAGTGCCTTTTCAGGAAACGCTGGGTAGTTTTTTATTAGCATTTTCAAATGCAATATACGATACAATAACAGGGATGGGCACCTGCTTTTCTTTCCTATTTTAACATTTCCCACGTTTTTGTCTATCGGCTATGTAAGCCGGCTGGTTAATAGAAATAACTCTTCAAAACCGACTCTCCTGAAGCCCAGCAGCCCTTGTTATCGGAGCTGAAACCTGCCGCGGTAACACTTGACACAGTCAGGGGTTTATGGTAGATTGTTATAGCGGCCGAGGGTTGAGTATGCCTGCGGTTGCTGTCTTCCACACCATTTTGTGCCCTCGGAATAGTCTTTTGTCGGGAAGGATTTTGGAGGTTGCAGCGATGAAGTCGAAGGCGGGCGGGTCTATTAAAATCGTAATTGGGTGCATGTTCCTCTTTTTAATCACACCGGTTTATGCTGCTACCCCCTGGCTGCATACGGACGCCAATAAAATCAAGGACCCCGACGGGAATGTTGTCGTGTTGAGGGGCCTCGATACGATTGATATAGGCGAGGTTGAACGAAATCGCGGCGGGGCAATCAACTTGATTAACCGGCTGACGAACACAAATGACGCCAACGGAAGTTCTCCCGGCTGGTATCCGAGGGTCATCCGGCTTGCGGTTTATCCGTCCCAGGAAGGGGATTTTCACAGTCCTTTCCCTTTCACATTCACCCCAGGCAGCGATATTTTCTATGACACGCTTCTGAGGCCGGTTGTTGATTACTGTAAAACGAAGGACCTCTATGTAATCATAGACTGGCATTTTGTCGGCGATAACACCTACGACAGAGTTACAGAGACAAGCCAGTTTTGGGAGTATATGGCGCCGAGATTTGCCGACGACAGCCACGTCCTTTTTGAGCTTTTCCAGGAGCCGCTTAACACCACTGGAAGTTCAGATGATGTTAAATGGGTCAGTTGCAGAACCGATATGCAAACCTGGATTGATATTGTCCGGACTTATGCGCCGAATAATCTCATCCTCGTAGGTGGGCCGAGCTGGTCTCAGATTATCGGACCGGCGGCGACTTATCCCCTTACGGGAGATAACATCGTTATGGTGTCTCACATCTATCCCGGCCATTGGCTTGGCGGCAGCCAGTCGTGGTATACCAACCATGTTAACCAGTGTCTTACCCGCTATCCCGTCTTTATGAGCGAATGGGGATTCCGGGCAAGCTCAAGTTATCCAAATCTGCAAGGCACGATTTCCAACTATGGTCAGCCGATTTCGGACTTTCGTGAAGCACGCAAAATCAGCGGCAGTGCCTGGATTACCGATTATTCCTGGGAACCGCAAATGTTCGAACCGAACTGGACGCTTCTCGTCGGTCCGAATGAAATGGGCGGTTTTACAAAGGATTTGCTTTATTCGAAGAGGAACAACGACCAGCCCGGCGGTGGAGATTCGACACCCCCCGCGGCCCCAACTGGAATTACTGCAACCAACGACTATGGAACGGTTCCGCTCGATTGGAATGACAACGGGGAAAGTGACATATACGCCTACAACGTATATCGTTCAACAGTTTCGGGCGGCTACGAATACCGGCTGAGCAACGTGTTTTTGAAAAATTCCAGTTTCACCGATAACAACGTTACTCCCGGCATAACCTATTACTACGTTGTTACGGCTGTGGACAAGTCGCTTAATGAATCCAATGATTCGACGGAGGTCTCAGCGACGCCCCGCGGCGGTGCCATTTACGACTTTGCCGGTATAACACAATCGGATGCCAATTATAATGCCTATGCCTGCGACGTGGACGTTTTTCCGTTTGCCGGTGACCCCGCGAACAGAAACTCAATCGTTGAGGCGAATGACACGCAGTATGCAAGTATTTCAACCAACGATTCTACGGAGTGGGCTCCCGTTAATCCCGGCTCAGGCGACCAGATATTCCTCTGGGTTGAAATGAAAATCAATGAATCGGCCGGCAACATTGCCAAGATTGACCTGACCTTTAACGGCAATACCGGCGGTTCCCTCCCTGTGACCCACAGGATTTACGTTATGAAAGCAGACGCCAACTGGACGCAGAATTCTTCGTGGGTGCAAGTCGGCTCTGACCAGAGCATTTCAGCCAACGTCAATACTTCGATGACCTGCTCCATTACCTCGAACATCAGCAATTACATTGATGCGAACGGCAAAATTGTCTGGGGAGTGTATGAAACCACCTCTGCACAGATAATGCACGTCAATTATTTGGAAATGGTGGTTTACGGAGAAGGCATTGGGAATCCCCTGCCGACTGTTTACATTACCTCGCCGTCAAATGGGGCCGCATTTGCCCAGGATTCAAATGTGCCCATTAGCGCTTATGCATCCGACACCGACGGCCGCGTAACAAAGGTGGAGTTCTACCAGGGAGAAACTAAACTGGGTGAAGATACCGTTTCGCCTTTTTCCTGCACATGGAATTATGCCTTCACCGGCTACCATATCCTTACCGCCAAAGTGACCGACGATGACAGCAATATAACGACATCGCCCGATGTTAATATAACGGTTCTCGGCGAGGTGGGCACCGGCGCAATCCTGCGAGAATGGTGGACCGGCATAGCGGGGACAGCCGTGAGCGACCTGACCTCGTCGCCTAATTATCCCGGCAAGCCGAGTGGCAGGGAGTTGATTGCGAATCTGGAAGGGCCGACAAACTGGGCGGACAACTACGGCACGCGGATTCGCGGGTATCTGCATCCGCCAGCCGACGGCAATTATACGTTCTGGATTGCCAGCGACGCCAACAGTGAGCTGTGGTTGAGCACCGACGCCGACCCCTGTCATAGAAGCAGGATTGCGTATGTGCCCGGCGATACGAACTCTCGCGAGTGGACCAAATACCCGCAGCAGCAGTCAGTGCCGATTTCGCTGGCCACAAACGGGAAGTATTACATCGAGGTCTTACACAAAGAAGGCACCGGCAACGACAACATCGCGGTGGCCTGGCAGGGGCCGGGATTGAGCCAGCAGGTGATAGACAGATTGTACCTGTCGCCCTGTTGCCTTGACTTCAGAGACTTCGCCCGTTTTGCTGTTAACTGGCGTCTGACTAACTGCAATGCGGGTAATTCCTGGTGCAATGGTGCCGATTTTAACCATGACGGCGCTGTTCTGCTCTATGACGTGAGGGCGTTTGCTGAAAGCTGGCTGGCCGGTATCGAGTAGCGAAACACTGCAGCACGAGCCGCAAGGCAACTTGATTTTTTGGAGGTTAGACTGATGTGGCCGAAGAGAAGATTTTTTAAAGCCGCCTGCAGCGAGCTCTGTCGAACCGTTATTATGTTGGCAGTAGTTTTGGCTTTCATTGTTATTACACCGCCAACCGTATCTGCCCAGCAGGCCGGGAATGGCTTAACACTTGGCTGTTTTATATTAAGTGGGGCAGCAGGACTTGTCCGGCCGCCGAAAACACTCACGGACCCTCAAGCCACCAGCGAGTCGAAATCGCTTATGTCCTTTCTGGTTGACCATTATGGACAGAAAGTCCTTTCAGGCCAGCAGGATATGAGCGAAATAGACTACATCTACTCTGTTACCGGAAAACAGCCCGCCGTCGGTGTTTTTGATTTAATAGAGTATTCGCCCTCGCGCATCGAACACGGCTCTAATCCAACGGGCCAGGTTGAAAGCTTCATAAGCTGGGCTAATTCAGGCGGCGGGATTGTCAGTTTGAGCTGGCACTGGAATGCGCCCACCGATTTGATAGATGAACCGAATAAAGAATGGTGGCGTGGGTTTTACACTTTTGCCACCACGTTTGATATTGAAGCGGTTCTTGCCGACCCCGGGGGCGAGAGATACCAGCTTCTGATTCGAGACCTTGATGCCATTGCCGTGCAACTGACCAAGTTCCGTGATGCGAATCTGCCCGTGCTCTGGCGGCCGCTTCACGAAGCGTCCGGAGGGTGGTTCTGGTGGGGCGCCAAAGGCCCGGGTCCTTTTATTGAATTGTGGCGGCTAATGCACGACCGCTTTGTCAATTATCACGGTTTACACAACCTGATATGGGTCTATACCGTCGGCGATGCGGCGTGGTATCCGGGTGATGCGTATGTTGATGTTGCGTCGATGGATATTTACCCCAGCGACCCAAACACCAGCATGGTCGGGTTCTGGCTGGATACCCAGAGTCGTCATGAGGGGGTTAAACTGGTAGCGTTATCTGAATCGGGGATCCTCCCTAATCCCGACAAAATCAGAGCCGATAAGGTATGGTGGAGCTGGTTTTCTGTGTGGTCCGGCAGCTTTATTCGTAACGTGAACCAAAGCTTTCTCAATTCCGTCTATAATGATGAAGATATTATTACCCTTGATGAACTGATAGATTGGAAGCACTATCCCGTCCAGGGCGGCGCCCCGGTTGTATCGATTACCCAGCCGGCCGAAGGTGCGGAATTTGATGAGGGCGACAATATTACAATTTCCGCCGATGCCTGTGACCCCTGCGGCGCTGTTGCCAAAGTGGAATTTTACAAGAATGACATCAAATTGGGCGAAGATACCAACTCGCCTTACAGCATTACCTGGCTCAATGCAACCGAAGGGCACTATGTCCTTAGTGCCGTAGCCACTGATAACAACGGGCTGCGAAGTGATTCTCAGGACGTGAATATAACGGTCGGGGCCCCGCCACCGCCGATAATTGTTCGATATGAAGCTGAAAACGCCGTCAGCGACGGACCCGCCTTAAGCACGAGTTTCCCCGGTTATTCCGGAACCGGTTCGAGGTACTTTAACGCAAATCCAGGCGAAGGAACCGGGATTACGTTTACCGTCGATTCCACCCGGGCGGGAAGTTTCCCACTGACCATCAGGTATCTGATACCGAGCACCTGGGGCGACAAGACAAACAGGGTCTTAGTCAACGGCCAAGAGGTATGGGCGCCTGTTTTCACCAATACAAACAGCACCTGGCAAGATTTTGATTTTGGAAATATAACACTAAACGCCGGTTCCAACACAGTGCGCATTCAGCATTGGTGGGGCTGGTTCTATGTTGATTATATCGAGCTTGAGCTGCCATTCTGCTGCTTTAATTTTGGGGATTTCGCCGGTTTCGGTAAGCAGTGGAAGCGAAGCGACTGCGCAGCAATAAACAACTGGTGCAGTGGTTTTGACGCCGACCGAAACAGCTCAGTCCTGCTCGACGACCTCGAGGCCTTTTCCGACGCCTGGCTCGACGGCGTCGAGTAGCCGAACATTGCTGATATAAAGAACAAAGGGGCGGCGAGTTACATTTGCAGCCCTTCTAATTTGTATTATTACTACTGCTGGTCTTTGGCAAGAGTCAGCGGTATATCGAGCCAGAAGATCGAGCCTTTATTGGGCTGGCTTTCGAAGCTGACTTGGCCCGCGAGCAAATCAGCCAGTTCCTTGCTGATGGCAAGTCCCAGTCCAGTGCCGCTGGTCTGGCGGGTCAGGGGGCTGCCTAATTGGCCGAACTTCTGGAATATCTTTTCCCGGTCCTGCTCGGCTATCCCGCAGCCAGTGTCGGTTACGGAGAATCGCACGTGTTTGTCATCAAGCATCGCCGCCTTTAAAACTATTTTGCCCTGTTCGGGCGTGAACTTGACGGCGTTGCTCATATAGTTTTCGAGAATCTGCTGGATTTTGCCCGCGTCGGTCACAAAAGTCGGGATATCCTTCTGGACTTCGAGTTTGACCTTGATATTTTTTTCCCGAGTCATTTCGGAAAACGAGGAGACCACGGCGTTGCAGATTTCGTCGGCGGTCGTCTGTTCGATGTGCAGTTGAATTTTGTCCGCCTCGGCTCTTGCGAGGTACAGCAGGTCGTTAATCATATTGAGCAGTCGCTGGCCTCCGGCGACGATGTTCTCAGCGTATCTTTTCCCCTTTTCTTCCTTGACCAGCTCGGGTTTGTCGCGCAGCACCTGGGCGAAACCCATAATGGAGTTCAGCGGCGTTCTGAACTCGTGCGAGATGTTGGCAAGGAATTCGCCCTTGACCTTGTTTGCCTTGAAAAGCTCTATGTTTCGCCCTGAAAGCTCTATTATCTTTTCGTCGAGCTGCCTGTTGGCCTGGCGGAGTTTCTCCTGGATGGCCTGCAGACTGTCGAGCATATTGTTGAACGCCTCAGCGAGTTTCTCGTATTCGTCGCGGGTCTTTATCGAGCTTCTGATGTCGAGGTTGCCCTCTGCGACGTTGGTGGCCAGCGCGCGCAACTGGCGAATCGGTCGGAGAATCACACGTTGCGTTATGATGTAGAACGCCACGATTGCGCCGGTGCCGCTGATAAGGCCCGCGACGATTACCCAGACGCGGTTTAGAAGGACGGCCCTGCGTATTTCGGTGGCGGGCCTTTCGACTATCACGGCGCCTATCGGCTCGCCGCGGTTGAAGGTTCCTGCCGAGCCCTGCGGATTGTGACAGGTTATACAGCCCTCAGTCGCCCGGAAGATGCGCACATAGCTTGCGTAGGGCTTGCGTTTTCTCTTCTCAAAGCGTATCTGGTCGGAGGTTTCCTCATCTTTGCGAAGCGCCTCGACCATAAGCTGTTGCTGGGTGGTCAGCCCTTCGATTTGTTTTTCATCTTTTTCGAAGCGGACCCAGCGGATATCGGTCTTGTTCGGGTCCATCACGTTGCCGCGGTCATCCAGCATCGGCAGCGGGGTTTCGCCGGAAACGTGCGTCTGGAAATGCCGGCGAACCAGCGTCTCCGCTCTGGCCCTGCTGGCATCGAGTAAAATCTGTCCGGTGAGCTGGCGCATCCACGCATAGGGGATAAGAAGCGCCAGCACCAGGGTCAGCACCACTGCCGAGCCGAACGCAAGCCGGCATTTTTCCGCCAGCGAGAGCGGCGAGAGGTGCAGGAAAACCAGGGCAGCGTGATAAATTTTGTGTATCTGTTGACGCATAAGTTCGATACGCATTTTAGATTCAGCGACTGGTTAGCAATGTATGATAATATAAATCACGGACCAAATAGTAAAAGACCGGCGGTGCAAGACAGAACAGCCAAAGCTGCGCTTTTCGTCTGGGATTTGTAACAAACAGCCAGACGAGCAAAACCGTCCATATACACGGCAGGATACTGTTTAACCCAATTGCGACGGACTTGGCATCATAGCAGATGAATCGCAGCAACTGCAGCCAGTGCGAGGGGATGGGAATAATCGTCATTACTGCAACAGCCACAGCCCCCGTTACCGTAGCGGCGATTTTTCTGGAGGCATTGTGCACGAGGATGGGCAAGGCGAAGTACCAGCCGGAACCGACCAGTATATGGAACAGCGAAAAGACCACGAAAAGCGGCGAGTTATATCTGGCAGCCAAATACGGTTCCGTGTGAGTGAAAAAGGGCGATAAGACGGGCAGTATGACCTTTGGAAGTAACAGCGAAACGGGAAAGTCGATGTAGCCGCATAAAATCCAGAACATATGCCAGTGCCCTTCGTGATGGCGAATGATATAGACGATGGTCATAATCATAAAGAGCATATGCGCGGCGCCAATGAGCAGACCGGTCTGGAACGCCCATGAGCGCCTCTCCAGCCAGCCGCGAGAGCCAGCGCTTGAATTCTCTCCATATTCACTGTGCCGATTAAGCACTGCTCGCTCGTTTTTACGCTGAATGCTCAGGTTTTTGGTTTTCGGCCTTGTTGGCAATGTCGTGCGAATGCTTCTGAGTTCGCAAATTCAGTTCGTCGAGCTGTTTTTGTTCGACTTCGCTTGGAGCGTCGCAGAGCAGGCACTGGCCTCGTTGGGTCTTTGGGAAGGCGATGACGTCGCGGATATTGTCTGTGCCTGTCAGTAGCATAATCATCCGGTCAAGTCCCAGGGCGATGCCGCCGTGGGGCGGCGCCCCGTGTTCGAGCGCCTTCAGGAAGAAGCCGAATCGCACCTGCGCCTGTTCTCTGGTAATCTTCAGCAGGTCGAATACCTTTTCCTGCATTTCGGGCCTGTGGATACGGATGCTGCCTCCACCGATTTCCGAGCCGTTGACGACAATGTCGTAGGCCTGTGCGGTTATGTGCCCGGGGTCTGTGTCGAGCTTCGGTATATCTGCCGGAATCGGCGCGGTAAATGGGTGGTGCATTGAGTCGTAGCGTTTTTCCTCTTCGTTCCACTCGAACAGCGGAAAATCGACAATCCAGACGAATTCAAACCTGCTTTCGCCGTAAAGCTTGAGGTCCTTTGCGATTCTGCATCGAAGAGGCGCCAGCGCCTTGTTGACGCCCTTTTCGTCGCCCGCCACGAGCAGCACCAAGTCGCCATCCTTTGCGCCGAAGCGATTGGCCATTTGTTCGAGCTGGTCGGGGCTGAAGAATTTTGATAAGCTGCTGGTGAGGGTCATTTTGCCGGATTCATTTTTGGCCTTGAACCAGGCGAGTCCCTTTGCACCATAGTCGGCGGCGAAGCTTGTCAGCGTCTTTTCGACGTCGTTGCGTGAGTATTTGTTGCCGCCGTCGGGTGCACAAAGTCCCTTGACGATTCCGCCTGCTCCAATAGCCCCCGTGAAGACCTTGAAGGTGGATTTGGCGACGATGTCGGAAATATCCTTTAGCTTCATATCGAATCGCAGGTCGGGCCTGTCGATGCCGTAATCGTCGGTCGCCTCTTTGTAGGTCATTCGGCGCATAGGCACCTTCACATCGGCGCCGAGTATTGCCTGCCAGATTTTGGCGACCAGCACTTCGTGAACACCGATGACATCGTTTGCATCGACGAAGCTCATTTCAACGTCGATTTGGGTAAACTCGGCCTGTCTGTCGGCGCGTGGGTCTTCGTCGCGGAAGCAGCGGACTATCTGGAAGTATTTTTCGACGCCGCTAATCATCAGGATTTGCTTGAAAAGCTGCGGCGACTGAGGCAGGGCGTAGAAGGTGTTTTTAACCAGGCGGCTTGGCACCAGAAAATCGCGGGCGCCTTCGGGCGTGCTCTTTGCCAGCATCGGCGTCTCGATTTCCCAAAAGCCCAGCGAATCGAGGTAATCGCGGGCGATTTTTGTGACGCGATGACGGACTTTGAGCTTGTCCTGCATCGCGGGTCTGCGCAGGTCGATATAACGATACTGGAGTCGGACCTCCTCGCCGGTCTTTTCGGCGGTATCAATCTCGAACGGAGGCGTCTTTGCGGTATTGAGGATTTCGAGCTTCTCAACGAGCACTTCAATCTGGCCGGTGGCTAATTTCGGGTTTTCAAGCCCTTCGCCTCTGGGCTTGACGACTCCCTCAGCCGCCACCACCCATTCGCTGCGAACCACCTGTGCGAGCTTGTGGGCCTCGGGAAACTTCTCGGGATTGAAGACTAATTGCGTGATGCCTTCCCTGTCGCGGAGGTCGAAGAATACCAGCCCGCCGTGGTCTCGATATGACCTTACCCACCCCGCCAGTATTACACGCTTGCCTACATCCTCCAGCCGAAGCTGGCCGCAGGTTTTTGTCCGTTTGAGCATAGGAAATCCGCCTAAAAGCCGTTTGTTGCCGCAAAATCTGTATTAACAGGCAGTTGAGGATACCCTGTTGCTGCGGAATAGTCAATAACCCGCTTCTATGAGCCGGGGGTCGGCGTAGCGGCAGTCCAGTTGTTCGGGTCGTTGCCGTATAGCGTCGTGCTGGTTCTCGTCAGCGACTTACCAAGGCCATCCGCGTTCTTAGGCCACAAATCCACGTCACCCGGTTCACCGCCTGGATGAGAGCCATCGCTGTAATCAACCCGTTCAACGCGAATATACTGGCGAACGCCCATATCATCTATGTCGCCGGGCTTGCCTAATTCGAGCTGCTCACCTTCATTTGCCAGCCAGCCGCTATATGGGCCGTAGGTAATGCCTGACAGACCCGGATAGCGCCAGTTAAACGCGGTCGGGTTCTTGACTACTAATATTCTGGCGCCTGCGGCAATAGTAACGGCGCTTGGCGGAGAGCCAAAGGTATAGTCGATTCCGTTGGTGAATTTCCACGGGACGCCTTCGACTGAATCATAAAGTGTTACGGATGAGCCGGAGGTGTTGCGAAGCTCGATATACTCGTATTCGTCGTTGGCATACGAGCCGTTTGTCGGCCAGTTGGGGTCATACATAATTTCGGTTATGACAATCGGCCCAATCTTGGGATAGGCGTTTGTCGCGCCTGGCGTATTGGTGTCCATCGGGACAAAGTTGTAGCTGCTGGTGCTGGCCTTGTAATATCTGCCGAAGGACACACCCGTCTCGGATGCGCCAAAGTCCTCCTTTTCTCGATAGCCGGTGAGGTTGTTGTTGGCGTCGAGGGCTGAGGTCAGGCAGACCGTCTCGCCGTTCTCGCTTAACCCAAACGGTATAAGCCGACCGGGGTCGGTGGCCGATTCGCCGAAGTTGACATCCTCGCGGACGACCATAAAGCCATTGGCGGGAATGGTTGTGCCTGTGGCAAATCGATACTTCATCAGAGTAATGTCGCTGTCGCTGAGGAACCAGCCGCCTATATTGATTGCACTGGCGGTGGTGTTACGAAGCTCAATCCAGTCGGAGGCCTCGGCGTGTGAGTGTGCAAGAACCTCGTTAATTACAATAGCGTTGGGATTGGGAACGATGCCTGAGTCATCCCAGCCGGGCGAGCCGTCGATATAAGCGCTTGAACGCCAATAGTCCTTATTGCCCCAGTGATTGACGTTGGAGTCGGCCGGATTGATTATGGTTAGCGAATAACCATCGCCATCGGCTATCGATCGCCAGCCGTCTTTATAGTTGAAATCGTGAATCGTTGTTCCGACTGCGTCGAGAAGTCGAATTTTTTCGCCGCCGTTGTTCAATGAGCCGGTGTACTGGCCGGCGATATATCTGCTTGTGTCGTATTTGGTCGTAAAGGCGTTTATGTCCTTAACGACGAGGATATACTGTCCCGCGTCGAGGGTATTAGGCCCGAAAGTGAAGTCGATACCTTTGTCGAATCTGACAAGATTGAGGTTAATTGAGGACCCGCCTGTGTTCTTCAACTCCACGTATTCGGTGTCCTCATCGTTCGGTTCGTTGGTGTCAGGGGGATTAAACATAATTTCGGTGATGCGCAAGGAATTTTTGACGCCGCCCACTTCGTAAACGGCCTCATTAAGAGGGCTGAATTGTTTTGTGCTGCTCTTATATATTCTAGATTTGAGGTTATCGCTTCTGTTGAGATGAAAAGCGCCCGTGTATTGAATCGCGGCGGGCGAAACATTTGGTTCAGTAACAACAAAAGAACCACCGGGAGCTTCCAGCTCAGCGGTAATCAGGAAATCGGAGCTTCCTGTAGATGTATTCAAGCCGTGTATAGCGAGGATATTGGTTCCGGTATGCAGGGTGTTAACATACGAGCTGACATTAATATCTTCAGTGCCGTTAGATTCCATATTTGCAGTAGCGAGGGAATCCCAGGTCAACGAGCCGGGAGCATTCCGGCTTGCGACGCTTGTGCCGTTTATATAGGCGACAAAGCCGTCGTCGTATCGCATACGCAGCGTAAGTGAGTGTATATTATTGATACCGCCGGCACCAATGGTGAAGGGGATACGAATGTAACAGGTGCCGTTGATGTTATACATAACGGATTGGACGTCGATATCAATGTAAGGGTCATAGTCAGGAGCAGTGTCATAACCGACGCCGCCTGAGCCGCTTGTCCAGGTCGAATCGTCATACGGCTCGCTGCCTCCTCGCCAGGTTGTGCCGATATCGCCTGTCGGGACTTTCACCTTCTTGGCGGCGTTCTCGGATACTAAGGTAATTAGCTGCGTGGTGGTTTTGATATAAGGAGTCCGTGGGTCGTTGCCGTCGGTTGTGTAATAAATTGTTCCGCCTGAACCGCAGGGGTCGGTAATGGTGAAGTTGTCGCCTGAAGAGACGTATCCGCCGAATTTATAAGAGCCGTTGACGCTGAATACGGGTGCGCCGAATGCGCGGTTGAACAGGCCGTTGTCTTCACAGGCGAGTAAAAACAACGGTTCGCGGACCGGTACAAAACTATTGGGAACCCAGTTGTCCTGATACGGCAGGACTGCTGATACCTCGGCGGAGGCCTCCCACCACTTTGCCAATAGACGCGATTGAGTCAGTGCGCCGCCGTTACGGAAGAATTTGTGAAGACGGTCGGCGAAAAGCTGCCTGAAGTTGGGATTGGCCTTGAGGGCACGGTAAAAGCGGGGGATATAATACCAGTCATCCATAAGGCCGTTAAGCCCGCCTCCGTTACTGCCATACCACGGCATATCAGTGAAGGCATTAACATCAAAACTGCCGTGTCCGCTAACAACCCAGCTTTCAATTCCCTCGGCGTCCCAGATGTTGTATCTGAATTTGCCGGTATCCGACCTTTCGCGATGAACGGTCCAGTTGTTATTTGGCCAGTCGAAGTTTGAGGAGTAGATTTGGAGGATGAGATAATCTGCAAACTCAGTGATATCGAACCTGTCGGCGAAATAATTATAATCGGCGGTATTAGAGAGGTCGTGTGTTTTTATGTAATTAGAGAGGTTGTTAAAGGCGGTCCAGTCGCCGTCTCTGAGTCCGCCATGGGTGATGATGTCGAAGTCGTTGTCGGTGCCGTACCATTCCTGGTAGAACTGGTTATCAGACCGGCCGGTAGGATTAAAGTAGCCCTTATACGAGCCGTTAAGGTAGAGATTGACGAAAGTCCCCGTTTCCTGGGCCCATCCCATATCGTGGAACAGGCGTCTCATCCATTCATCCTTGACAAAGGGAGTGCATCTGTCGTTCATACCCGCGCGCAGGCAGATGGTCTTGTGACTCTGCACTTCCGGCGTAAACGAAAAGAACGGGTAGTCAAATCGATTATCGCCGTAATTGTCGCGGAAAAAGAGATTAAAGCTGATTTTATAGTTACCTATCCAGCAGGTTACCCAGTCGTCGCCGCGGACGAATCGCGGTCGTGTATAATCGCTGGCGTGGATGCGGATACCGCAGTCCATCTGGTAGTTGCCGTCGGCGGCACAGGGGTCGATTATTTCAAAGGAAACGGGCCTTTCGTAAGCTATACCTCTGTGGATAACATTGTTGTAGCTGCCTGAGCCGCTTGCGTGCCATACTCCATCACCGTCATAATAACCGCCGACGATGGCCATGATGCCGTTTGGCTCGAAGAACGTGGTGTTTGGGTCGCCGACGAGTGAAACGAGAGGCATTGATTTGATGGCGGAACTGGCTCCGAAGATATAGGTATGCGTTGTTGTCGGCGAGGGTTTCCAGGCGGTTTTTGTTGCCGCCGCCCGCACAGGTTTTGAACTGCTGATAGCTATAGGCGCCGTGTAGCGGATACTGCCCGGCGTATTTACCTCGCCGATAACCGGGCTGCGTCCATTGGTGGTATAGTAGATATTCACGCCCGGCGTAACGCAGGCCATAGTAAGATTGAACGACGCGCTGTAGAAACCGCGCGTATGGCTGAACTCAACGTCTTCAATCTCGCCTAAGTATGCGCCATTATTGTCTGCGCCAGGCGTTGGGGTTGGGAAGAACCGCCAGTTATCAGTTGTGTCCGGGTATCTCCCGTATGAGATATTGGTTGTCTGCTCACCGAAGACAATGGTATCAATCAGGGTATTGCCATCGGTGTTGAACAGTCCTATTTCCTCGCCGCTCGCGGACAGCTTAAAGTTTGTGTGCAGTGGGCCATCCGGGGTATTTTCGTCCGCCCAGAATACAACAAAGCCGTCAGGAGGGACCGTCGTCTGCGACGGATAGCCGGAAAGGACCTGCCACTTGGTCGGATTACCGAGGTTATCCGTAAGATACATCCCGGCGAGGTCTATGTTTACGTCGCCGTAATTGTAGATTTCAATCCAGTCGCCATAGTCGTTTTGGTCGTCATGGATACCGCTGTCACTGTTGTTGGATGCCATAAACTCGTTAATGACGAGGGGGACGCCGGTTTGCCACTGATTCGCCAGGAACGAAAAATCGATGAAATCAATGCCGTATGGGTCAACAAAATCCGCGCATACCTCTTCTTCTTCGCACGATTCCGGGTCCAGCCACTGCTCCGTAAACAGCTTCACATCGCTCAAATCGACCCAGCAGTCCCCATTGAGGTCGGCCGGCGGACATAATGCGCCAAAGACAGAGCCGGTTAATACGCAGATTACGGCGGACAGGAAAAAACGATAGCCCCACCAATTGGTTGTCATCTCATCAACCTCTTAATTTTAGTCCCCATTTAGGTGTATTTTTTCATTATAGCAGTTTTAAGCCCCGAAAGCAACATCTAAAGGCAGGAAATAACTGTCCCGAAGATTGTGGGGAGATTTCCAAAGCCCAATTTGCCGTGTTTTGCGGGGCGTTTTTTGGGGGCATTATTGAAGAATGGCTTATTTTGCGACGACGCCTTTGGCGCCGCCTGAAATCAGTGATGCGACGTTTGTAAGGATTCGCGGCAGCATCAGCCCGCGGGGACAGGCAAGGTACTTCGGCTGCCACTCAGGGGCGAATTTATCCTTGTATTGGCGCAACCCCTGAAAGTTATAAAAATGCTCGCCGTGGCGGAACAAAAAGGCCCCTGCCTGCAACCACAATGGCGCTAGTTGTCTATCCTCCAGGCCGGATAGCGGCGCCATTCCAAAGTTGAACCATTTGTACCCCTCGGATTTGCCCCACAAAAGAAGTTCCGTGAAAAGATAATCCATAAGCCCTTCGGGGCCGTTGGGCGGATATCGCATAAGGTCTATCGACAGTTCATCTTTTCCCGCCCCCAGCCAGATATTGGCAAACGCGATGATTTTTTCGTTCTGAGAGATTATCGCCGCGGGCGTTTTCTTCAGATACTCCGGCTGGAAGGAGCCGAGCGAAAAGCCCTTTTCTCCAGTGTTCTTCTCGGCCAGCCAGGAGTCGGAGATTTGCCTGAACTCGCCGATGACGGTTTCGACCTGCGCCGGCCCAATGACCGAAAATTTCAGACCCAGTTTTGTAATCTTGTTGTGAGCGTAGCGAAGGTCTCTGTAAGCGTGGCCTTCGAGCGAAAAGCCGGGCAATTCGACTCTCGCTTCTTCGCCGAGCTTGAGGAAAGTCAGGCCCAGGTCGAGGTAGATGTCGAGATGGGAACTGTCAACCTGATAAAAGACGGGCCAGGCGTCGTACTGGTCGCAGAGTTCGCGGAATTGCCAGGCAAGCTCTCTTGCCTCGTCGTCGGGGCCGATGGCGTCGCCCATACTTATCCAGCTTCGGCCCTGGACACCATACATCAGGAAGGCATCTTCGTTTTCGCCGAGCAGGAATCTCTTGTCGCCCAGCAGCGCAAGCCAGGCGTAAGTTTTCGGGCAGTTTAGGACGACGTTTTCGACGATTTTAAGCTCGTCGTAGGCGGGCGGCGCAGGTCTGTGTCTTGCCGGGACAAGCAGCCGGGCGAGTCCGTAGAGCAGGACCACAATCACGGCCCCCGCGCTTGCTCGCAGGAACCTTGGGACGTCGCCATCAAATGCAAACCGCCACCAAAGCTGGTGCGAGTAGTCGACGTATTTGTAGGAGAAAAGGCCCAGCCAGACAGAGCTTGCCACGACCGCGATTATCAAAAAGACCCAGGGCAGCGAGAACCGGTCCCGCAAGAGGGATGCCTTGCGGTAGAAGCGGCTTTTACAGGGAACGAGGGCGGCGAGCATAACGGACAGGATTATCGCCTCTTCGTAATCGAATCCCTTGATAAGCGAAAAGGCAATACCCGCGGAAAGAAGCAGGATTGTCAAATGGTATGCGGCATCGAGGCGTCTTTGCAGTCCTCGCGCGAGGATAATCAGTCCTGCACCTGCGACGCTGCCCATAAAGTGCGATATTTCTATTGCCGGCAGGGGCAGTATGTCGCGCAATATTGTCATACGACCAATGGCGGCGGGCACGGCGCCGGAGACGAGCAGGATGCCTCCTGCCATCAAACTGGCGAAGGCAAATACGTTGGGAGCGAGCATTGCGCCCCATTTGCCGATTGTCTCGCCAAGCCGTTTGAGCGCCTCTTTGCGCGAGACCACCTCAGCGGTGCCGAGAGTTATTGAAGCGACGCCCAGCGGTAAAAGGTAGTAAATCACGCGGTATAGAAGCAGTGAGCCGATGAGGGAGGATGGCTGGGCCGCATCCGACAGCAAAAGCAACATCACACTTTCAAAAACACCCAGCCCGCCGGGGACGGTGCTGACAAGCCCTATGATCTGCGCAAGGAGGAAAATCTCCAGAAATTCCAGATAGCTAAGCTCAATTGTTCTTGCCAGCAGGGCGTACAGAACGCTGCCTGCCAGCGCCCAGTCGATGGAAGCGATTACAATCTGGCCAAACGCCAGACGCAGGGACGGTATCGCAAATTCCCAGCCGCGAAGCACAAGTGGTCTTTTCCGCACTGCCGTCAGGGCAAAGTATGCCGCCAGCAGGGCAAGGAAGGCAATGCCTATCGGCTGGGTTGTGTGGAACGGCTGTTGGATGGCCTGGGGGTGGAAAAGAAAGGCAAGGCCGCCGAGGGTGAAAAAGCCCAGCCAAAATGTCAGCGAGCAGAACACAACGAGGCGAGCCACCTCGCCCGCTGAAAGGCCGAGCGCCGAGTATATGCGGTAACGTGCGGCGCTGCCTCCGACTATCGTTGTGTTGTGGCCGAATACATATCCGATGAACGATGCGACGGCAATTTTGTGGTAGGGCAGGCGATGCCCGATGTATATGAGGGCGAGCGTGTCATAGCTGGTGAGCACAAGGTAATCCAGAAACGTCAGTCCCAGAGCGGCAAGCACATAGACAATCGGCGTTTTAGCCAGCTCCGCTGCGATGTCGTGGTAATGATATTGCTTTAGCTTGTGATGAATAATCGCGATGGCAATGCAGAACAGAACCGCACTAATCAAAGTTCCAAGATTGTGCAGTTGCTTTTTCATTTCGTACGTGACACGACAGTTGAGTTATGCCTGTCTGCCGTCACACCTGAGCCAATAGCACTACGTAGTTCTTGCCATAGTACTTTGCGCACTTAGGGCACATCGTATAGAAAAAGTAAAGCTTTTTTAGCTCTTTTTCCTGCTCACGAACATAATCCGTCATCTGTTTTACCCATTGGCGGATATTCTTATATGGTCCTTCAAAGACCATAGTCAAAAAAGTCCCCGATACCCTTACCATTTCCGCTCCGGGCACGTCCCTGGCCACCGCGATATAGATATCCGCTCCCCAAAGCGAATTTTCGTCGCTGAGCATCAACGGCTCAGGCGGCAACGCCTCCGCCTGCACTATCCTTTCTATATTCCGCAATATAACCTTGCCGAAGTTCAGCGGAATATGCAGGAAACTGGCCACGTGGTCTTTGACAAACAGCTTGTCCCTGAACGTTACTTCTTTTTTATCCCACGGCTCAGGATTGAATCTCGGGCAACACCCGGTTTCCGCCTTCTCATATAACTTGTCCATAAGTGCTCCCTGTCAAATAACATACAATAGGCAATTTTGGCACACTACCATCTGCCCAACAACTTTATTAGCCGGCCCGCTTGTTGTCAACCTTCCGCATTGTTCTCAAATGTCGGCCTGCGGGTCGCAGACAGGCCAATAAAGGGCTTGGCTGGTGAGAGGTAAGGTTTTGGATGAGTCGATTATAAGGGAATTCCTTGCTGTTCCGTTGGCAATAGCGGCACGAAAAAAATTTTTTCTGCCGGTCATTTTTTCTGTTGTATTTGTTTGGCGAATTGATATAGTAGATATTGTTAGGGATTACTTGATACATCTTAGGGGCGGATAAGAAGAAAAAAATAGAGCCGGTAACGGCTTTAATACGAACCACGGGCTGAGGTTAAAATCCTCCTCTTCCTCCCTCCTGGCCTCAGCCCACTTTTTTTATCTTCACCGGCCTGATGTCTCGCTGCGATTTTCCAAAATTGGCCTGGCCTATGTGGCTTTAAGTTTACCGCTGTGGTTTGGGTTTTGGTTTGGCGAGCTTGAGTTCAAATGCCTCGACGTTATTCAGGTTTTTCCGCAATGAACATATGATTCAGACACCATTGCGAGAAGAAGAACCTTTTCCTGATGTTTACAAAGCCGGCTTTTTTCAGCCGGTCGATGATTTCGCCATCGAGCAGATAATACTGTTCTTCCGGCCTCATCCCTCGTTGGCCATCGACGTCAACATTAGTTCCGAAATAACGGTCATAAAGCCATACGATTTTATGAACCAAAATCTCCGCGAGGGGATTTCCCATTGTAACGATGATATTTCCTTTGGGTTTCAAACATCGACGTGACTCTGCAAGTTCGATATCCCTCATTGGCCTGGGTACGTGGTTGATGTTTGCGAGGAATGTTACGCTGTAGAATTGGCCGTTCTCAAATGGGAAATGAGACATATCCTTTACGATATGGTCTGCCGTTAATCCTTCATAAGGGAAAACATCAATACCCTTGCCGTTTCCATCAAGAAATTCCGTAACAAAACGATTAAATCTTCCGCAACCGACATCGAGACAATGACCCCTGACCTCTTCTGCGGCATAATAATAGCGCTCTGAAGCGAGCGAAGACAGCCCCCATTTGTCCTGCTGGAAAAGGGTTATTGCCCGTAGCGGAAAGAACACAAAATCCAGTATTTTTTTAACCGCAGTTCTTTTCTTATACATATTTTCTGTGCTGGCGGAGGTGCAGTTTCACATCGATAATCGTCTTTATCACGATAAGGAGGGAAAACACACCCGCCGGAGGTTAGTGTCGCTTACATCTGGCATTAGCGCGTTGTTTTATATAGCTGCCTGTCGGCGGGCCGGTCTGAAAAACTGTTCCGGTCAGCCGGCCCAATTTGCCACTACCAGGGCACAATGTTGAATAGGTCACGGTTGTCCTGAATAATCGAACGTATGCACGCTTTAATCAAATCCGCAATCTTTTTTCGTCCCTGGCACTCGATTAAATCCTTCTTCGCATCCATAACGTTGATGCCGAGGTCGGAATTCTTCTCGCCGAGCTGGAGTATCCTCCTGTAATTGGCTTCCTCTTCGGAGAGTAATCGATACGCTTCTTTTGCGGTCTTAAGAACTTCCAGAATCTCAGGGACCTCGTCTTGATGTAACCTGTAGTCGCAGTGCTTCTCAGGGACGAAGATGTTCAGTTCGCAGATTCGTGTAAATGTTTCCGACGTGCCGATTGTAGTTGTTTGCGGTGCACCGGGCGTAGTTGTTTGTGATGTGCTGGTATTTTCATTGGTGCGGGTCTGAGTAGTAATAGTCGTCCCGGAGATATGGGCGCCCAGATAGCGTAATGGTATCGGGGGGAGCATCTCGATGCGTTTATCGGCAAGCTCGATGTCGTCTTTCATTTCCTGGATTTGTTTGCTCAACCTCTGTACTCTCAACGCGTCTTTTGTTTCATCTGTCGGTGAGGTAGGGTCTGTCTGACGGTTTTTCTTTTGTTCGCCTTCTACCTTTGGGATTTCATCTGCCGGCAATGGGGGAGCCGTCCGACGGAGTTCAAGTCGGTTTACTCGCTGCTCAAGAGCAGCCAGCCGCTTTTCCAGAGCCAGCATCCGTGCCTCCGTCGCATTGAAGGTGCTGTTTGGGTCATTGTTTGGTTCGGTTCCAAAACACAGGAACCCGGCGGCTAACAAGGTGACCACAAGAAAAATTTTGCTCTTCATTCTACTGCCTCCTAAGAGTGGGTTAAATTTTGGCTATTCACCTGTTTTTACTCCGTCCTTTGACGGAGATTATAGTGATTGTGAATTCTGCTGTAAAGTTTTTTTGTGCTGGCGAAGGTGCAGTATCATTGCTCATCGTTCGTATATCGTATTTCGGCTTGGGTCTGGAGACTGCGGTCTTGCCTTGTTCGGGTTTTTGCCTTAATCTCTCTGTATGACTGCCGCCACGGAAAAATCGAATGGGCATTTGTCGGGAGGCGATTATGAAGGGCAATCTGTTTCGTTACGGGCCGCTGGTTCTGGTTCTCTGGTGGGCAGCTTGTGCTGCTGCGGGCGAGGATGCAAACATGGGCAGAGAGTATCTTAAACAAATCGGGTCGTGGCTGCCTGCGAGGGCAACAGGGGCGGTATCCCGGCTGGACTCGTCGTGGCCGGATTGGCTGAAGCGGACCGGAGAACTGCCGCCGGATTTTAACAGGATGCCGTCGCTTCCGTTTTTGCCTGACCCGCTGGTGTTAGACGAAGGCGGGAAGAATATCCCGATTACAACAGTCGCGCAATGGCGGGAGAAACGGAAGTGGATTGCCGGGCAGGTGAAGCACTGGCTGACCGGCACGTTTCCGCCTGAGCCGAACAATCTCGAAGCGAAGGTTTTAGGCGAGATAAAAGACAGCGGAGTAGTGTCGAAGATGGTTGAGCTGAGGTTTGGGCCTGAGAACAAGGCGAAGATGACCGTTGAGCTGATTATCCCGGCGGGCAATGGGCCATTTCCTGTTTTTATGACGCAGTGGAATCACCGCGGCTGGGCGCTTGTGGCGGCGAGGCGCGGCTATATCGGCTGCGTGTATGCGGGCGCCGACGACAAGGACGATACGGAGCAGTATGCCGAGATATGGTATCCTGAATATGACTTCACTCGGCTGATGCGGCGGGCATGGGGGGCGATGAGGGTGGTCGATTACCTTTATACCCTGCCGATTGTCGATAAGGAAAAAATCGCCCTTACGGGCCATTCGCGCAACGGCAAACAGTCGCTTATTGCGGCAGCGTTCGACGAGAGGATAAAGGCGGTCATACCGAGCAGCGGCGGGACGGGTGCGGAGACGCCCTGGCGATATTCGTCGGAGCCGTTTGATAACGAGACAATCGCGGAAATTACGACCGCCTTTCCATACTGGTTTCATCCTCGGTTGCGATTTTTCGTCGGCAGGGAGCACAAGCTGCCGATTGAGCAGAATCTCCTGATGGCGATGGTTGCGCCGCGGGGGCTTATGCTCAGTTCCGCTCTTACCGAAATCCAGTGCAATCCCTGGGGGCTTGAACAGGTGTATCGGTCGGTGCAGCGGGTGTACAAATTTCTGGGAGCCGAGGACAAGGTTGCGGTGCGGTTTCGCTGGGGCAACCACGGGACAAGCGCGCGGGATATTGAGGATTACATAGACTTTTTCGATTACTGTTTCGGCAGGTCGAATGAGAGGCCGGCGAACAAGCTCTATTACGATTACACGTTCGAGGACTGGCAAAAGCAAAGCGGCGAAAAGCTTGACGTGCTTTCGTATCAGCCGAATGATGCCAACGGCCTTTTGAAAAAGACGGATGACTGGCAGACGAATAGAGCAGATATTGTAAGGCAGATACGATGGCTGCTGGGTGATGAGCCGGCCGGCGCAACCAATCCGGGGCCGAAAACTGCGGCGAATATACCAACGGCCGACAGCGAATATTCCGGTGACCACCTGGCGAGGACCATAGGAAGGCCGAGAGCGGGCGGCAGCGTTCGGCGGATGGTGATGGGGGCCGACAACGGCTTCGGCGATTATCTTGAGGGCAATCTGTATTATCCCGCAGCGGCGACCGGAAAGCCCTTCGATGTTGCTCAAGGCAGGCTGCCTGTGATTATCTGGCTGCACGAGTATTCGTATCCGACGGGTTTAGGGCGGCGCAGCGAGGACGTGATAAACAAATTTGTTGAGAAAGGGTGTGGCGTTTTTCTGTTCGACCAGATTGGCTTTGGGACGAGAATTGAGGAGGGGACTAATTTCTACCGGCGGTATCCGCACTGGTCGAAGCTCGGCAAAATGGTCGCGGACACACGCTCGGCGGTCGATATGCTGACTAATCTCGACGTAATCGACCCAAACAGGATATACGCTGGCGGTTATTCGCTGGGCGGGACGGTTGCGCTGTATGCCGCAGCGATGGATGAACGAATCGCAGGTGTAGTCAGCGTATGCGGTGTTACGCCTATGCGGCAAGTCCGTCCCGAAGTCGAAGGCATTAGGGCATATTCACATCTGCACGGGCTTGTGCCTCGCCTGGGTTTCTTTGTGGGTAATGAAAACAGAATCCCCGTAGATTTTCAGGAGATTATCGCCTGCATCTCGCCGAGGCCCGTTTTGGTTGTTGCGCCGCAGTGGGACAGATTCGTTGTTTATGATAATGTTCGGCTGTGTGTTGAGAACGCCCGGCAGGCGTATGAGCTGTCTGGTATGGGGGGCCGGCTTGAATTTCTCTCGCCGGACGACTACAATAGATTTTCGCCGCAAATCCTGCAAAAAATGCTTGACTGGTGCGGCCAGCGGATTAAATAGTAGTGATGTCGGTAAAGGCCTCGAACCTATTGGGCTGGCTGGCGTAGAAATTTCGGAATAATGACCACGGGCTGGGGTAATTCTCTCCTCTCCTCCCTCCTGACCCCAGCCCATTTTTTTTCGCATATATTCCCGCCTGGATGTTCTTAAGTGGTGTAAATCGCTGGGCTTAGGGCCCTGCGTGCAGAACGGCTTTAAGTGGTTAGCCGGCCCCGCACCCATTTTGGATATGGCGGTCCACCGTCCAGGAAAAGCCGGAAATCACTATAAACCGTAATGGCACGATTTCAGCGGCGCTTCTAAAATAGGTGCGGGGGATGTGTCGGATGGCTCGAAACAGGGGGCGGAAAATTCTTTATTTTTTTTTCGGAATTTGCCTTGTGTAAATCGGCCGGTTGTGATATAATTGTTTTGAGTATTGGCGAGAATTTGCCTTTAGTAATCCCACACCTTTGGGCATTTTGCGCCGTGATAATTTTTTAGCCAACAACAGGGCTGGGATATCTCGCTTTCTCCCCTCCCTCCGACCCAGTCCTGTTTTTTTATGCGCACAAATAGATAACGCGTTTTTCAGCCCAGCAAAGTGGTTCAGTCATACTTCCTTCGCTTCGATGTCCTGGTTGCAAATTCCTCAATAATTCCGAGTCGCTAATTTGCTCGGAAGAGTGTAGTTGACGAAGAAATAACGCAAGGCGTCGATGGGGTGGTCGTATAGGCCGTCTTTGAGGGGCAGTTCATCGGCGGCGGCGGGCGAATCAGGATAGTGGTAGCAGGTAAGGGCCTCGATAAGACGGGGGCAGCGGGGCGAGATAAGGAGTCGGTTTTTGCCATCGCCGGCGCGGATGGCCCGGCGGATAAGCTCGATGCCCTCTGCGATTCCGCTTCGGCGGTAGCGAACGTTAATGCCAAGTGAGCGGAGTTCGCGGACTGCGCTTGTGCCGGTAACGTCGTTTGCGCTTGCGCCGGCCGGGTCGCAAAATGTTGCGATGACGCGAGATTCATCCGCCGTTCGTGTGGCGGATTCGCCAGCGCCTGCGGTGAGCTTTGTCGAACCTGGTGTTCGGGCTTTTAATTCTGCTGCGTGGGCGTCGATTGTCGCCCTGCTGCGGACGTATTCGTCGATGATGCGGACGACGCCTTCGCTATCGACCTGAATCCACAGGCACACGAACGGATTTGCGAAGCCGAAATCCAGCGAGCGATACAAAGGCAGGTTGGGGTCGTAATCAATCGGCCTGACGTGAATGGCGGGGTCGAACTGGTCAAAGACGACGTTTTCGAGATTCGGCTTAATGCAAAGCATCTCGGCCTCCCACCCGGCCCGGCTTGCGCGGCGCATCTGCGTAATACAGTCATCAATTTTCAGATAGCCACAGGCGTCCTTTGCCTTGCCTGCACAATCGCCCCATAGCGGACAGGTCGAGCAGTTTCGGTCAACGCATCGCTCGATTGTTTCCCAGACGCACCATTTGAAGACAGGCGTGTTGTTTTGCCCCGCGGATGAGACGAGTTTTTGCATAAGGCCATAAGGTTTGTGCATTGTGCTTATCGATTCCATTGCTGCGATTATGTGGTCAGTACTTTGAGTCGTGAATTTTGCAGCGTTGAACACGTCCGGGTCGAAAAGCTCGACCTCATCGCAGCGGAGTTTCTGGATGTGCTGACCTCGGACGCTCGTGTGCGATTGCGTGAGGACTTCGACTGCCGAGCCGTTGGCGAAACGGCAGCCGGCTTTTCGGACAGGTTCCGAAAGGAATTGCTCGAAGCCGATTCGCAGAAAATCCGTGAGGTATTGATACATTCTGCCCGCCTGGTCCTCTGAGCCGGCAAGGATTCGCACCTGGCAGGAAGGTTTGAAGACGCAGTCCAACAGTGTCGCTACAGCCGCGAGGTCGGTTTTGCCGCCGCCGCGGTTTGCCCAGACGACACAGTCGGCGCTGGTGGGTTTCGGGTCGGTAAAGTCGCAGTTGAAGCTGTGCCAGAGATAATCTAAGGGGCTGTTGTGTTCAGGGCAGATTTGCCTGTCCGGCACATCCATTCCCAGAAAGACCTTGATATAGTTTTTCAGGTCCTGTTTGGTCGTGGGCCTTGTCCTCCGAAGCGATTCATACAGTCGATTAGCAGTCAGAATGCCATCCTGATGCTGTAAAAAGAGTGATTCCGTTTGTGTCATGCGGCTCTCCTTTGGATATTATTGCGTAGATTGGCTGCTTGTTGAGTATAAGCCCTTTATGGTAAATGGCTTACGGCTTATTAAAGTTTACTTTAATTGCGAGGTTTCTTATTAAAGTTTTAGCCCCTAAACTTTAATAAGCAGGTTGTATCATAAAACAAACTGGGGGAAATTATATATGTCTTTGGGGAAGTTGCTGAGAATTCTGCTTCGGTCCTCGTTTTCTTTGTTGCCTTTGTAGTATATCTCTATGAATACTATACCGTCTTCGTTGGGATAGTAGGCGTATGTTACTCTTATACCGCTCATTGCGCCTGTTCCCCTTAGCGCCCTGCAGGGGAACTTTCTGGCCTTGTATATTTGGGGGTAATCAAAACCCAAACCTGATAAACGGAAGCATCCTCTGTTGTCTTGTCTGAGTTTGTGGAAAGCTTGGAGATGCGTTTTGATGAAGTTATCAAAATCTCCATCGAGTGTTCTATATTTTTTCAGGAGTCTTTTGAAATCTTTACCGAACTCAGCGAGCATCCGTACTTCACTGAATATCTTTGTCATCGTATGACCTCACTGAATACGCAGGTGTGCGATAAAAGACGGACTCGTAGTCGATTGCCTCGCCGTCCTCTGTCGTCAGCCATGGGACATCAAAATGAGAATACGCGCTTATTTCGTTAGCGTTCATATCAGACAGCCGTTTCAAAACTTGGTTAATCGTTTCGAGCTCCTCGCCGGTCAGTTTGGATAGGTCTGGCTCACGGCAAGGCAGGTACTTTGTCTGGGGGTATTTGAAATACTTCGTCTCAACCTTTGCAAGGTCTTTACCTTCCATTTGTTGGACAATCTTGGCAAACTCCACAGGAGTTGGGCCATAATGGTTTTTTATATACGTCGCTCCGATCAACTGTTCCTCATGCTTTTCGTAGTAATCGAAGTCAATGAAATAAAGAAGTTTATAAAGGACTGACTCTCCAATATTGGGTTTCGAGCCGACCTGTTTCAAAATGTACAACAACACCTCCTTGAACTTGGAGATGTTTTTCTGAGGGACGCTGATGCGAATCTGGGCAATTTTTCTCTTATGAGGTTCTTCCCTGTGCTCCAGCGTAACTTGAATGTCCTTTTCAGGGTCGAGAAGAATATCCGATGTTATGTTAAATATCTTAGAAAGCTTGGCTGTCTCTTCTGGCGTTACCCTTCTCTGGCCATTTTCAATGTTAGACATAGTAACCCTATTTATGTCTAGGCGCTTGGCTAGTTCATCTTGCGAGAGGCCCACCCCTTGCTCCCTAAGCCGCTTTATTCTCATCCCGAGCTTCTTGTCGAAATCGGTCGCCATATTTTCCTCCTTATCACCATCTACCCATTAAAATTCAAATTATACCTGATGAAAGAAAACTTGTCAATAGGATGTAAGATTATTTTACGTAAATATCGACAAAATGTGCTGCCAACATCAGCACAAATGTGCTGCCAAACCTTTTTACGCCTTTAACTTATGCTAACAGCAAGAGATATGACAGTGTTCCGCTATCGGTTATTGAGGCGATAGTCGTACATTGTCCTGCCGATGTTCTGGCTGGCGGCGATTGTCTCCGGGTAGGGGGTGTCGGCGATATCGACAAAGCCAATCTGGTAGTTTTCGCCGTCGCCCCGGCCGGTAGTCGTTTGGTCCTGGTACTGAAACCAGTGCGTCCCGACGATATACGGATTGCGAAGCGCGCCGCGAACATACTCGGTGTATTTGTCCGCCCGGTCGTTCTGGTCGGCGGCCCTTTTTAAGCCGGGATGAAACATCCCTCGGTCAATCGCCCCGAAATGGAATTCGCCGATGATTATGGGCATATCTATATTATCGGGCAGCCGTCGCCCCTCAACGCCGTAGTCGTAGCTGTTGAAACTGACCACGTCGCAGTATTTGGCAGAGGCGCGAATTGCGAGGTCGTTGACCCACGCAAACCGGCAGCCGAGATACAACTGATTCGGCGCTATTTTTTTTAGCTCCTGTCGGATGGTTTCAAAGTAAGTTTGGGCTGTCTTCGTATAGAACGCCGCCAGGTCCTCGAACGCCTTTGTTTTGGCCCAATTCTCCTTATTTGGCGGAGCGAATTTGCTTTGCAGAAGCTCATCGAAGCCGGCAAAAGAAGTGCCCCAGGCGGCGTTGAGTTTTTCGATTGTCTGGTATTTGGCCTTGAGGTCATCGACAAACACTTTTTTTGCCTGCTGGTCTTGAGATGAAGCCAGTGTGGCAAGGCCAAGCGACGTTTCATCACCCCAGGAAAGCTCGTTATCGACGAAGAATCCGACGCACCACGGGTCGCCCGCCGACTTTCCCTTTTCCTGTTCCAGGCGTTGACTAAGCAACTGCCTGAAGCTGGGGTCGAAGACGTCGTAGAACTTGCCCCAGTAGCCGGATGAACCCTCGATTTTTTTCGCGTCGTAACTAATCGTAGCCACATAGGGGGTCTTGCGGAGCGAATAAACCGCCTGGTTTGACCAGTTGGCGATTGTGTTGAGTCCCCAGCAACGCAAGCGTTTATGAGTGGTCTCGCCGCTTATTTGCTGCCAATTGTCGCCGTATTTTCGCATCAGGTTTGCTCTTGAAAAATCGTATGTCCTGTAAGGCGAGTGCTGCTCGTAATAACCGTGCGGAGCCCAGGTGCCCGTGCCGTAGAACTTGCAGAGCGGAGAATTGACGTCCGGCAGATTCGCAAAATAATTTTCTCGGTCGGTAATCGGCGTTGAATTCTCCATTCGCACGCAGTCAATCCCGTGCGACCAAAAGAGGTAACCATCCGGGTCAACGAGCCACCAGTTGCCCTGATATTTCTCAACGCGGAAAAAGCCATTAGCATTGAGTTTTGGCCCGGCTTTATATCCGCCGAACTTGTCCCAGTTATCGGGCCCTGGTTTTTCCGCGAGCTGTTTTTCCTCGGTCTGCCGGTTTCGAAGCAATTCTTCGAGCGAATGTGTTTTGCCCGGCCAGTCGCTATGAATGAACTGGCCGAACTGGTCGATAAACGGAATAAAGGTATCGACTTTTAGCATCTGGAACTGCCCCTCGGCCTCGATGCTTTCAATCTCAAAACGTTGCGGCGTTTTCGTGTTTTCAGAAAATAGGCAGACCTGCGTAACTTTCGACGCGTTTATGCCGCCTTTGTCGCCGGGAGCTCCGCGCATACCGATTAGCGTGATGGGTTTGTCGAAACGCCACGGGCCGAGCATTACGAACGTCGAGAGCTTGCGTTTTTGGCCGGGGTTCAATACTACGCTCTGCAAATTGCTGTTTGACCACATATTGGCGTTGGGATTATCAACGCGCAAATATAACCGGACCGGCTCAGTCCCGGCATTGGTCAGTTGCGCAGATACTTCCACGTATTCCGACAGGTTCCACGTGTCCGCCAAAGGCCGGGCCTTTGGCGAGATCTCGCCATTTGGCGATACATCGCCAAATGGAGGCCCCTCCTTCGGTTTGAAGATTACACCGGGGGATTCCTTGTTTGGCGTGGTCTGGACGAGCAGCGTCCCCGAACTTGTGAAAGATATATTGGCATCAACTGGTTGGATTTGCGCCTTGTTAGCGTCTTTTACAGGGTCAAATAGAACCAGCATTTCCGGCTTTGGTTCTTCGGCCACGGCGATATGTGCAAACAGAATGGAAATTAACAGCCCGATAATCTTTTTCATTTTCATATCTCCTAACTATCTTATTCCACGTCGATTTTTTGGATTCGGGTGAGATGTCTGCCTCCATCAAAGGGAGTGGTTAGCCAAAGATAGACGATTTCGAGGGCTTCCTCAATGGCCATCATACGCTGGCCTAATGAGAGCATATTAGCGTCGTTGTGGGTGCGACTCAGGCGGGCGGAACGCAGGTCCCAGGCGATGGCGCAGCGGATGCCCTTAATGCGGTTTGCGACGATTGCCTCGCCGTTGCCTGAGCCGCCCAGGACGATTCCGCGGTCGTATTTACCTGCGGCGACGGCCTCGGCGACCGGCCTGATGAAGTCCGAATAATCGCACGACTTTTCCGAGTCGGTGCCGAAGTCGTCAACCTTATGGCCTTTTTCGATGAGCCATTTTTTTATCTGCTCTTTGTATTTGAAACCCGCATGGTCCGAGCCAATCGCAATTTTCATCGTAGTCTCCTTTTTATAGCGTCTGATTATACCGTCTGCCGTTTTTATGCTCAAACAGCATTTTTTTTCATCGATTCATTAACGCAGAGGTCAAATATGGCATATACTTTAAATGAAAAGACATTTCGTGGTCAACGGATCTGACGAACGGCTTTTGCAAGAGAGACGAACCCGACAAACAGAAAGCGAGGGCGAGACAAGAGGGCTTTCGTCTCTCTTCTTTTTTGCGCATCCTGTTTGAGATTGCTTCCCACGACTCGTCACGGTTAAATCCCAAACGCATTAACACATTCGCTTATCGACTCATTGACTCTTTTTGGATTGTTCAAAATCTGACGTATACTTTATACGGAGGATGGTGATGGGCCCGCCCTTCGGCAGCGAGTTCAGGGCCGAACGGCGGGTCCGCCGAAAGCGAGACCTCGCCAGGTGGCGGGTCCGTCGAGGAGTCGGCTTCAGCGATACGTTGATGTGCAAGGGAGACCGCCCGGCAAATTATGCGTGCCCTAAAGGGGCGTCGTGTCTCCCTTCTTTTTTTGTCACTCATTGCTCGTCGCCAATGCGGCCAATAATCGGCTGGCTAATTCGGGAGACAGTTCGGCGGATTGATTAGCCGAGTTGTCGGCGTCCTGATTTTGTGAAGACGGTTCGCCTCCTCGTAATAGGCCGATTATGTCCAGGCAGGCCTTGCGGGCGGTCTCCTGGTTTTCCGATTCGGTCAACGCCACTAATTTGGCAGCGGCGAAGGTCGCGTAGCGAGCGATTATCATCTCGCTTTGTCGATACGCAGATTTCAATCGCCGCTCAAACTCGCCGACGAATTTCTCATCCGCCAGCCACTTGTCGTAAAGCCGACGGTCAACCTTGTGCCTGGCAAGCACCTCCTGCTCGTCAATTTGGCCTGCGAACAAATCCTCAATCACCGCGATTTGTCTTTTCGTAATGGATTTTGTATTTTTCGCCATCCGGAAGCCCTTCGGTTTAATGTTCATTGTTCGTTTCTAACGCTTTGATAAAATGTTTTGCAAATTTAGTAATCGCAGCAGCGCGTTGTTGTGCCTTTGTCTGCCCCGGCTGTGCGGGTACTCTGCTTAACGCCTCTTCGATGATTTTGTTTTGCTCTGCGGTTACGAAGAATACAACGGGAATCGCAAATTTCTCGGCGTCGGCCTTTATGAGGACATCCGGCAATTTAAGACTGGTCAATCGGTCAATCTGCTTTGCGGTCTGCGGCAGTATTTTCGAAAGCTCCATTGTTCCCATCCGCTTTGTCAGCTCTTTGAGCAGCTCTATTTTCTTCTGCACCATATCGCTGCCGGTCAATCGGTTCAGCGTCGCCAGCAAAACGGCCGTCTGCTCGTCATCGACGTCCCATACGACGCAATTTGCTTCTTTTCGCCCGAGCTGTTCGAGCGCCTTTACGCGGTGATGGCCGTTGATTATCTCGAAGCAGTTTTTCTTTTTCGGATGGGGTCTCGCCACAATCGGCTCATAAAGTCCCGTCCGCTCGATATTGCGAACCAGCTTGCGGAACGTCGCATCGCTCATCACGTTGGGATTGGCCGGGTGCACGACAAGTTTTGATAATGCTATCCGCTTAATCGTCTCGGACATCGCTTTTTCGCTCCTCGTTTGAAAAGTAAATGTGTATATAAGTGAATGTGCGACCTGTTTTGTTGATGAGAGATATGGGCTTTGCGTGATTTTTATCAACTGCGAGAGTCTAAGTCCTCGCCGACAACTAATGCCTTTACGACGGAGTCAACTACATTACTCTTAGCTATTCCATTGACTATCTGTTCGACTATTTTATATGGCAGATGATCCAGCAATTGATATTTTTGTGACTTCAGTTGCTTTACAAGATTGCTTTTGGGAACACGCATTGGACGATTACAACAAATCAGGCACTCAGCGGTAAATTCTTTGTATTCCGTCGGGCCTAATGGTATATGCACATCATCGCCTCCGTCACAGAATTTGTGCAACTCGAATTGAGTAGTGCTCGATAATAATACTAATTCTTCGTCCGATGCTGGATTATTATTAAGTATGAAGTAATATCGAGGATACTCGTCTTTTCGGGAAACCTTTGCTTTGAAAGCCCCTCCCTGGGTAAAAATTGCCCGGATTTTAAGATCGGCAGGCAGCTCCATCAGCTAAAATCCGCCCAAGCCTCCTGTTCATCGTGGATAATTTTAAGCATTTCCTGTGCTTTAGCATCCAAATCAAGAAAGAAATCCTCATAAGGCAATTCTTTACACGTACCCTTGGCTGGTTCGTTGTTTTTGTACGCCTTCAGTTTGTGCGTCATATCAACAAGCATAAATTTGTCCATATGACCATAGCTTTTATATATCTCATCAAGAATATCTAAGTCCGATTTAGAGAGCAACCGTTGATCTGACGCCCCATTTGCTCGGATCTGATAACCTTCTGTAACGAACGGCAACCCTGTATCTTTTTCTTTGACGAGATCGTACAACCCAGAAGAAACAGGTCCAAAGTCCATAGAGTAATAATCGCCTCCGACAATAGGGCGGCCATAGCGAGCTAAATGCTCTCTGTCTGCAAAAAAGAACAACTTGACGAGCTTTAGCTTATCCATCGTACCGTTGTTCCGTCCAAGAAGCCAAAGGATGGCTTGAACGGCTTTTCCGCGGTCAAACGCAAATTTTACGGATTTATTTATACTGCGTGTCATTGGTCCAGCTTTCCTTATCTAACTCAATTCTACTATGCATATCGGTTAAAATCAAGTCAAATATTTGGGGGATTTATAAAGTTCTGCCCTTATTTTATACCCTCAATTCGATGTTTTGGTTCTTCCACAGGTAATAGACGGGTCTGTCGGTGAGCTTGCTGAGGATGAATCTTGTGTGTTCAATTCCCGGCTGCATAAGTCGCCTTTGGCCATAGCCCTGCAAGAACAAGAACATTTCTCGTTCGATAAAATCCGCCGCGGGCCATTTGAGTTTGTCGAGTTTCTGCTGCACAAGGCGTGGGTCGATTAAATCCGGCTCATCAACGCCGACTGCGGCAAACGCCTCGGTAAGCCGAACACAGGCAGCCGATACGGGCGGCTCGTATCGAGTCATACCGGCCTTTTCAAAAAAGGGACTTATCCTGCCCATTACTGCGAGGGCCTCGATAAAAGGGACGTTCATAAGCGGCATCGTTTCTTTGGCTAATCGGGCCGCAAGCCCAAGCGAGCGAAACCTCGGCTCGATTATTACCCGGCTGATGGTGCGGATGTTCTTGTTGATAAGTTTTAGACGGGTGCTTTTGTCTAACCCTGAGAACAGGTTTCCTGCCGCTATGGTTCGCATTTGGCACCCCGTTGCCGGCATCGAATAGACAATCACGCCGACGGTTTCGAGTTTTTCAGCGGTTCGGAATTTGCCCTTCAATGCAAAAATCCCGGCATAAGGTCCCAGGTGATGCTCGCGATAATGGTAGTGCGAAAGCAATTCGTAATCCGCCCGCGTGCCGGGAACAAGTTGTAGATTTCGTGCGACAGTGCAGCACATCAGTTTATCTTTTTTGCTTGTAGGTGATTTCCGCCGGCCCCGTGAAGTGCTTTACGATGAGGACATCCGGCTGCAAATCCGCCAGGATGTCCTCGTGGCTGGAGGCGAGAAAGAACGTTACCCTGTTTCGTTTTGCAAATCTGCGGACGTTATAGGCAATCACCGCGGCGGTGATGCGGTCTAAGTTGCTGCAAAACTCATCCGCGAAGATATACCGCCTGCCCGTCGCAAGTGCGGCGGCCAGCCGAAAGCGATATTTTTGCCCTTCGCTCAAATCGGCAGGCGGTGTCAGCATGCAGAATACGTCGCTTAGCCCGGCATAACCCAGCAGCGACATCGCCTCGATTGTCCCTAAACTGTTGCCAACACAGTCAATGGCCGCCTTGTCCGCCGGCAATTCTATCTGCTCGATACCGATTCGCTCGTCGGCAGGAACGCCCTTTTGCATTTCCCGCAACAGCACGCTCTTGCCCGCACCCGAAGGACCCGTTATATAGACAATGTCCCCATCCTCCACTTCGACGGTGCAAGTATGAGTCCTGCGATGCTCATCGAGCCGGTCGATACTTACCCCGAACATCCGCATAATGGTCAATACGCGGTCGCTAATGGGGACATTCACGTCGAATTGTTTTGACACACAAAATCTTCGCATTTTTCAAGTCTCGTCTGTGTTCTGGCGTAGGGAGGTGAGCCGCTGGATTTGTTTCATAGTCTGCCTGACGACATAATAAGTGGTGCCGTGCCTGTCGGCGATTTTTCTCATCGGCAGCCCGGCTACAAAATAATCCCTCGCCATTTCGATTTGTGCTTCGGAGAGCTTGTCGCGGTTCCGCAGACAGGTGATGTACTGGCCGTCTAAGAGTCGGCGAATTAGTTTGTGAATACGCCGGGCGACATTCGCCACGTTGACCCCTGCCAGCCGGGCCATCTGACTGAAGGTGTTGGCGTTGTCTAAGTACATCTGCATCAGCACCCGGTCTTTGCCGGTCAATAGCCCCACCCGGCAGCGGAGTACATCAATTCGGTCTTCGAGGGTGTCCTCTTTGCCACCGCTTTGGATAACCTTGTGTGCCCTGCTTCTTGCCATAGTTCCACTCAGTCTTTCCGCACTCCGTCCCTGTCGGCTGACCCTGTTGGCCTTGAAAAGCCGACCCTGTTTTTACGAAGCTAAAGCCCCGTTCACAAGCATTTTAGTTGTATATAAACAAAACTATAACATATATTTTATTGTTCTGTAAACTTATGTCAAGTGTTTTTTCGCTATTTTTCAAAAATATCTTAATATTGTGTTTTTAGTAAACATTACTGCCAAGAGGCCGAAAATCAGGTCAAAAAGCGGGTTTTTGGGCTAATAGGGCATACTGTGATGCTACCTGAATACCTTTGGGGGGTGAAAGTTTTGCTTTGTCGGTGACTGGCGGGTATTATCCTGCTTGGTTGGTTGTTCGTAATTGACGGAGTAAGCCGGCAGGTGGCGATGAGCGAATTCAACAACGCGGAGCAAAGTTATGAGCCATTGATACTGGCCGTGGAGACGAGCGGCCGGCTGGGTTCGGTTGCACTGGCTCAAGGCGGGAAGCTGTTGGGTGAGCAACTCTTCACCGGCCCTATGCGCCATAGCGCCGAGGTCTTTCCCGCCATCCTCGGCTTGCTTCAGCAGTTCGGCAAAAAGGCAAGCGATATCGAGCAGGTCTATATCTCCGTCGGGCCGGGCAGCTTCACCGGCCTGCGAATAGCAGTTACCATTGCAAAGACAATGGCCCTCGCTAACAGCGTCAAAATAGTCGCGGTTGATACTTTAGATGCCGTCGCAGCGAATGTAATAAGTTTTACCGCGGAGCGCGCTGAGAACGCGGAGAATGAATTGAAGCCAAACGAAAGATTGGCAACAATTCTCGATGCAAAGCGTGGCCAATTCTTCATAGCCGTTTACGACAAGACCAGCGGAGCAATCTGGGAGAAGATTCTTCCAGATTGCCTGATGACTGCCGAGGAGTTTCTGGATCGCTTCGCCGGCTGCGGCAAACCGATTGCTTTGATTGGCGAAGGATTAGTTTACTACAAGGATAAATTCAGCGACCCGGCGGTCCGCTTGCTTGGTGAAAAGTATTGGAACCCTTCAGCGGCCAACGTCCACCGCCTTGGCTGGCATAAGGCCCAACTCAGCGATTTCGCTGACCCTCTTACCCTTACGCCGAATTATTTGCGCCAGCCGGACGTAAAATTCAAGCAGATTTGAGACCACCGAATTTCCGATGGTAGATTTGCGATTGCCGATTTTCGATTGCGATGCAGGTTGGATTTTGCTTGGTCTTGTTGCCGGTGTGTGTGTATAATTGGTGCAAACTGCGAGTCGACAATATAACTGCGGCTTGCATCAGGTATTATTAGGAGGACGAAACGATGGCCTGGGGTGTGGGCGAAAGGAAACTTGAACTGAGAAAGGGTCCCGGCAATAAGGTTGTTCCATTAGGCGGGGCTGAAGAAACTGGAGGAGAAGCAGCAATGGAAAAAAAGACAAGAGCGGGGCGGAACCTGGCTGGCGGAATGGAGATGCTGGAAATGGATTTTCTGCTTGGCGTCATTGAGATTACCGACGGCGAAGACAAGAACGATGTTGCGATGCGGAAGCTCGGCTTCAATGAGGTGCTCAGGCGTAACCAGCAGAGTGAGATAGACAGCACCTCGCTGTCGGTTTACGCCGTGGATGAGAAGAACCTTTACGGCAAGGACATCCAGTGCGCGGCGATGAAAGAGCTTACCCGCCGAACCGAGCAGAAAGGTTAGTCAGCCGGTGCTAAGGAGGGGAGCGTGGACGTTGCAAATGCGCTATTTATATTAGCAGCGGGCGACAACGAGGACACCTTCTGGATTCAACTGCTGGTGGTGGTCATACTGGCCGCCGGCGTCGGCATCTACGGCATGGTCAAATCCCGCGCCAAACGCCTCGAGCGGGAGTCGAACGATGAGACGATAGAAACCCTCATCGAGCAGCCAATGTTGCGTACAAAGAGGCGGGACCTCAATAGCGGTATGGAGCTTTTGGCCAGGGACTTTTTAGTGGGGGTTGTTGAGCAGACCGGCGCAGCGGACCAGCGTGATATTGCGATGCAGCGGTTGTGTTTTGCCGAGCTTGTCCGCAGAGGCGAGCTTTGGGCTGTTGCGAGTAACGCCCTCAAGGTGTATGTATTGGACGAAGGCAAGCTATTCAGCAAGGGGATTTGTTGCGAGGCGATGAAGGAGCTGGCCGAACGGACGGCCAAAGTCGCGGAGCGGTTCGACGGTTCGACTTCGCTCACTGCGGGCAAGCTCACCGCCCCGGGCAAAGTTGAGGGGCAGACAGTCGATAAAACAGCGGCCCACGCCGGAAGAGAGATAGATGGATGAAGTTGGTCTGCTTTTGAAGGCATACTGGGAGCAATTGCACGACCGGCTGGTGGAAAGCAGGGACCTTTTGTCGGCGAAAATCGATGCGCTGCTCAAAAGCGAAATAGGCAAGAGAGGATTTCCCGACTTTGACGAACACAAATACGCTGCATATCGAGAGGTGTCACTGGCGTTTGTCGAAGAGAGGATAGAGGCATATAATCCGGTTGGCTTGCAGTATCTTTTTGACCCGGACAGGCGGCGAGAGGCGGCTGGGCTGGAGTTTGGGCTGGACTGGTTTAACAGCAGGGAGGAGTTTGAGCGATTGCTCGATGCAGCGGCCCGCAAGGCCAGACAGGGGACCGGCGACGAGCAGCTTCGTCTGACGGCAGGGGAGCTGATACGCGAGATGGGGGCATACCCGGACCACAGCATTATAGACGATTACGAGGCGTCTCCGGCGCTGCAGAAACTGGCTGATTACATCGTTGCGAGGGCCATAGAGGAAGTTATTTGCTGAAAGCCATTAGGGGGTTAGGCAAACAAATTGTATATTATAGATTAGAGAAATCTCCGTGAATTTTGGCTCGTTCAGAAGTGCTGTTTTCGGACGTTTTCTACATTGAGTTTTATCGGTCCTGAGGAGGAAGTTAAGGGTGCTTAATATAATGCCGATGGATTAGTGTCGGCGCGTTTTGACGCAGGGCTATTTGAGGAGCGACGCGGACCTGACGGAATGGCGACGATGGACGGCTGCACAGTCTGCCGGTAATTATGGATAAAGGCACACTAAAATGGTTGGTCTTGGCGGCCATCGCGGTTTGCGGAATGCTGGGCTATAAGGTCGCCACCAAGGCGTCAAAGGACGGCAAGAAAGAGGTGGTCTTAGAACGTCCGGAGCCGAGGTTCGGCGTGGTGACGGCTATCCTGTATAGCGACGACACCCCTACCGTTCTTATCGAGGACCAGATGCTCCACGAGGGGGACACGATTCACGAAGTGAAGGTGATGGACATAAGTACGGACAAGGTTCAGTTTGACAAGCAGGGCGAGCAGTGGGAGCAGAAGGTGCAGGAGCCGGCCAAGCCCGAATGGTGGAAAAGAAAGGGCAAAGAGACGTCAACTTAAGATTGTGACGTTATCATAGGTCAGAGGGAGGATGGCGACATAGTAGCCCGTGGAGCAGGAGACGGGATGACAATTGGCATCAAAAGCTGCCAATTGTCATTTTTTTTGCGCACACGGACCGCCTGTCGGCCAAACGAAAAAAACCTCGAAAACAAGACCAAGTAAGCTAAAATCGGGGTAAAAGCAGGTGCACAGGACGTTAGCGGGGCCTATATCTGCGACCCGGTTAATTGAACCAGCCCGATAGAATACGAAACAGATTAACATGCAAAAAAAGGTTTTAGTGGCTATTAGCGGCGGCGTTGACTCGGCGGTGGCTGCCGCATTACTTAAGAAAGAAGGATTCGACGTTACAGCCGTATTCCTGTGCATGCAGATGGAACGAACCTTCGAAAGTAACTCACGCTCCTGCTGCACTCCGCAGGACGCAGCCGACGCCCGGCGAATCGCCGCCAAACTCGGCGCAAAGTTTATTTCCCTGCCGGCATCCAAAGATTTTGAGGCCATAATAAATAACTTCATCGAAGACTATGAAAACGGGCGGACCCCCAACCCCTGCATCCGATGCAATGAAAAAATAAAATTCGGGCGACTGTTCGAGCTGGCTGATTCCATCGGTGTGCACTACGTGGCAACGGGGCATTATGCCAGAATCATCGACCCCTCAAATGCGCTCGGGGCAGGTTATCACGGGCAACCCGCAATCGCCCCCGCCCAGGCGACCGGCAAGGACCAGTCATACGTTTTATTCAGCATACCACGCGAAAAGTTAGACAGAATACTCTTTCCCATCGGCCAGTTGAAAAACAAGCAGGCCGTCAGGGAGATTGCCAAAGGTCTGGGACTGGAGGTCCACGACAAGCCGGACAGCCAGGATATTTGTTTTGTTCCTGATGGAGATTATGTAAAGCTGCTTGAGGCGCACAACAGCCGGGCTCTTCGGGCCGGAAATATCATAGACCAGTCGGGCAAAATTGTCGGCAAACACAACGGCTACGGCAGGTTTACCATCGGACAGCGTCGCGGAACCGGTGTTGCGGCAGGCCGGCCGGTATATGTTACCGACATAAACCCGCAAACAGCCGACGTAACCATCGGCACAAAAAAAGACCTGCTTGCGGCGGGCCTAAAAGCCGATTGTGCCAACTGGCAGCTTGATGTGCCGACTTGCTTCGACGCAAAGGTAAAAATCCGGTATAATCATCCCGGTGCCGCTGCAAAGGTCCTCGTTACCGGAAAAGATACTTTCGAGGTGCGTTTTGACAAACCTTTGGAGGCGGTTACACCCGGCCAGGCGGCCGTGGTTTACTCCGAGGAATGTCTCCTCGGAGGCGGGTGGATAAAAGAAAAATTGTCTCTCGTGTGACTGGGTGCGTCGAATCAAAAGACAACAGACGTCAATCCCGCAGATGAAAAATCAGGATTTGTCACGCTACGCAAGGCAAATAAGCTTCAAACCCTTCGGCGAAGAAGGACAGCGACGGCTCGTCAACGGCAGCGCCCTGATTGCCGGCGTCGGCGGCCTTGGCTCGTGGGTTGCGGAACTGCTCGTCCGTGCGGGCGTCGGGCGCATCCGGCTGGTGGATGATGACTGCGTTGACCTGACCAATATACACAGGCAGTCGCTATTCACCGAAAAAGACGCAAACGAACACATCCTCAAAATTGCAGCGGCCGCAAATCACCTGCGGGAAATCAACAGCAACTGCACGATTGAAACGATTTTCGCAAGAATAGACCGGCTGACGGCGGAACGGCTGGCCGAAGGCGTCGATGTGATTATCGATGGAACAGATAATTTCCCGGCAAGGTTCATTCTCAACGACTGTGCGATAAAAACATCCAAACCGTGGGTGTTCGCTGGCGTTCTCGGCACAGAAGCTCAGGTGATGACAATAATCCCCGGCAAAACTCCCTGTCTGCGATGCCTGTTTGATTCGCCCCCTGCGTGCAACGGCCAAACCTGCCGACAGGCCGGTGTTCTCGGCACCGCGGTTGCAATGACAGCCGCATTCGAGGCATCGGAGGCTTTAAAAATTCTCTCAGGCAATCCGGACAAAGCAGGACAATGCTTGCTGGTATTTGACATCTGGAATAATACCATAAAACAGATTGATACCTCGAAACTGACCAAAAACGCCAATTGTCCCTGTTGCGTTCAGAGGAATTTTGAGTTCCTTGAGCCATAGAATACTCAATGGAAGCAAAAATAAACAAGCCCGTATATCTCGATTACAACGCGACTACGCCGCTGGATAAGGGCGTGCTGGAAAGTATGATGCCGGCCCTTACCTCTTCGTTCGGCAATCCTTCCAGTGAGAGCCATTCGCTGGGGCGGCAGGCAAGAGATATGGTCGAAGCCGCCCGTCATCAGACGGCCAAACTCATCGGCGCCTCCGCGAGAGAAATAATCTTCACCTCTGGTGCGACGGAAAGCTGCAATCTGGCTATTAAAGGTGCGGCTGAAACGTATCGTGACAGAGGCAATCATATTTTGGTATCCGCCATTGAACACAAAGCCGCGATCGAACCCTGCAGGCGACTGGAACAGGAAGGGTTTACGCTGACTTTGCTTCGGCCTGACTCTTTCGGATATATCTCAGCCCAACAGGTAGCTGATGCGATTACAGAGCAAACAATACTCGTCTGTATTATGATGGCGAATAACGTCGTCGGAACAATTAACCCAGTGGATGAAATCGGCGCGATATGCAAAAAACGTGGAATACTTTTCTTCTGCGACGCCACTCAGGCGGTCGGGAAACTCGCGGTGAATGTGAGCCGGATAAATGCCGATTTGATGGCGTTCTCGGCGCATAAAATCTACGGTCCCAAAGGGGTCGGCGCACTCTACATACGGGATAAAAATCCTCGCGTCAAATTGACTGCTCAAATCGACGGCGGGGGCCAGGAACGCTTCCTCCGCAGCGGAACGCTTAATGTCCCCGGTATCGTCGGCCTTGGGACAGCGTGCGCCTTATGTGAAGAGGAACTGGACGATAAACCCTCCGTACCATCTGAATTGCGAAAAAAACTGGAAGCTGGTTTGATAGCAGCGATACCTGATATACAGATAAACGGACATCCCATAAAACGCCTCCCCAACACAGTGAACATCTCTTTTAAGGGCGTCGAAGCTGTTTCCATACTCAATAACACCCAGGATGTTGCCGCGTCAGCCAGCTCGGCTTGTGAGTCCGGGACGTCCGGCTCCAACTACGTTCTAAGGGCAATGGGTGTGGATGAAGACTCGGCTGCAAGCGCAGTCCGATTCAGCATTGGGCGTTTTACTACTGAGCAGGAAATCGATTACGCCATAGAGCGGATAAGCAACACCGTCTCCTCACTTCGCGGGAACACCTGAGCAAGACTGGATGCCGGCATATTCGAAGAGTCAGGCAGGTGTGCTCAAATTACCGGGGATACAACCGGCTTTCTGCACGATGGAATTCTAAGGAGGGTAGGGCAAAGGCGGTGTCGTTGCCCGGCGAGGTGATTTGCGGATGAGGCGGCGAGGATTACCTATTTCACTAATTGCAGACCTGCCAGCGCGACGAATTTGTCTTCGACCGTCTTGAAGATGCCCTCAAGGCCGGTCACGGCAAAAATGCCTTTCGTTGCGGGTGCGACGTTGCAGAAGATAAGCTGATGGTCCCAGTCCATCAGCAGCTTTCTGAGCTTGAGCAGCTTTGATAAGCTCGATGAGGTTATGATGTCAATGCTGGAGAAATCCATCACCACGTCGCAGTCGCCTCTGTCTCTGATAATGTCGGCGACGGTCTTCAGCTCATCGCCCATCAGCGGTTCGGCGGGCAGGTCAACGAGAACTATGTTTTCCGACCAGTTCTGAATACCCATTTCCAATACCCTCTGGACGTATAATAATCAGTTCATTACAGCCAATTATCTATCGGCACCTCTCTTGGGCGGGTTAAGCAAAAAATGTGCGAATGTAAGCCGATGTTTTGGCGGGACTTAGGTAAGTCGGTCAGCATTGGATTGGCCGGGAAACAGTTGGTTTTTGCGTCTAAATGGGGTGCCTAAAAGGGTCGATATGGCATATAATACAGACGATATGAACATATTAGGTATATCGGCGTTTTACCACGATAGTGCTGCCGCACTTGTGCGCGACGGCGAGATAATAGCCGCTGCACAGGAGGAGCGGTTCACCAGAAAAAAACACGACAATAGATTTCCGATAAATTCGGTTGATTATTGCTTACAGGCAGGCGTCATCGATGCCGAGCATCTCGATTACGTCGTCTTCTATGAGAAGCCCCTGCTGAAATTTGAGCGGTTGCTCGAGACGTATATCGCGTACGCGCCGCGGGGGTTTGGGCAGTTTCTGATTGGTATGCCGGGCTGGCTTCGGCAGAAATTGCACCTGCCGCGCGAAATGGATAAGGCCCTTAAGCACAGATACAAAGGGCGATACCTCTTTGCCGAGCATCACGAATCGCACGCGGCAAGCGCGTTTTTCCCCTCGCCTTTTGACGAGGCGGCGATTCTTACGCTGGACGGCGTGGGTGAGTGGACCACCGCCAGCTACGGGACGGGCAGGGGCAATAAGATTGGACTCACCAATGAGATAAGATTTCCGCATTCGCTTGGGTTGCTGTACTCGGCTTTTACATACTTTACCGGCTTTAAGGTCAACTCCGGCGAATACAAGATGATGGGCCTTGCGCCATACGGCGAACCGAAATACTACGACCTGATAATGAAGGAGTTGATAGACTTGAAGGATGACGGGTCGTTCCGGCTGAATATGTCGTATTTCCCATACTGCCACAAGACGGTGATGGTGGGCAGGAAATTCGAGAAGCTCTTCGGCGGACCTGCACGCAGGCCTGAAGCGCCTTTGACGCAGCGTGAGATGGATATTGCTGCTTCGATACAAATGGTGTGCGAAGAGGTGATGCTGCGGGCTGCCCGGCACGTGCACCGACAAACGGGCTTGAAGAATCTTGTCCTGGCCGGCGGCGTGGCGCTCAACTGCGTCGGCAACGGCAGGATATTGCGAGAAGGGCCTTTCGAGCACATCTGGATTCAGCCGGCTGCGGGCGACGCGGGCGGAGCGATTGGGGCGGCGCTATTGGTATGGTTCCAACTCTTAGGCAACCAGCGAAAGACGGAGCCGACGGACGAACAACACGGCTCTCTGCTTGGCCCCGCCTATAGCGACGAGCAGATTCGGCTGTTTCTGGACGCCATCGGCGCAAAATACCACGTCTGTAACGACTTCGAGCAGTTGGCCGACAAGGTCGCGGATTTGATAAGCCAGGGCAAAGTCATCGGCTGGTTTCAGGACAGAATGGAATTCGGGCCGCGGGCGCTGGGCAACCGCAGTATCATCGGGGACGCCCGCAGCGAGCAGATGCAGTCCGTAATGAACCTCAAAATCAAGTTTCGCGAGTCGTTTCGGCCTTTTGCACCCTGTGTGCTGAAAGAGGATGTTGACAAGTATTTCAAGATGCGCCGAGAACAAGACAGCCCATATATGCTGCTGGTGGCAGACGTGAAAGAGGACAAACGTCTGCCGGATAATCCTGCGAGCAAAATGCTCAAGGGGCTGGACAAGCTGAAGGTCAAGCGAAGTATTGTGCCGGCCATTACGCACGTCGATTACTCAGCCAGGATACAGACCGTTGACCGCCAGCGCCATCCCAAGCTTCATCGCTTAATGAGCCGGTTCAAGGAAAAGACGGGTTGCCCCGTGATTATCAACACGAGCTTCAATATTCGAGGTGAGCCGATTGTTTGCTCGCCGGAGCACGCATACAGGTGCTTTATGGCGACGGATATGGACGTGCTGGTTATGCAAAACCAGTTGTTGTTCAAGAGCGAACAGCCACAGGCAAAACAGCATCAGGTCGATGAGTATATGGCCCAGTTTCAGTTGGATTAGCTTGAAAGGCGGACGTTATGTCATTAGTTGAGATAAAATGGAATCCTGAGAAAAGAGAGCTTCGCCAATTTGGCCTGATAGCAGTTGTTGTTCTCGGCGCTGCCGGGATTATTCTGCGATATGTGTTAGGGGCCGCGGGCGTTTGGGCCGTGCTGTTAGGCGCAGCAGGGTTGTGTATATTCCTTATTACCCTTGTATCCGCTAGGGCCGGGAGAATAATCTACCTCGGCCTGACCTTTGCCGCTTTGCCCATCGGTTTTGTGATAAGCGTCCTTCTGATGGCGGCTTTTTATTTCCTCGTATTGACGCCGGTTGGACTTGTTTTCAAACTGTCGGGCAGGGACTTGCTCAATCGAAGGTTCAATCCGGATGCCCCGACATACTGGACGCCACGCCAACACACCGACGACCCTGAACGCTATTTCCACCAGTCCTGACGGAGAAGATAAATGGCAAATACGACTGACCGAAAAGACAACGATTTCGTAAACCTTTCACGGCAGAAACGCCCGGGCATAGTCGCCGAGTTCTGGTTTTTCCTCAAGCACAACAAGAAATGGTGGCTGGTCCCGATACTGCTGATATTACTGCTGCTGGGGATGCTCGTCGTCCTGGGCGGCTCCGCCGCTGCGCCGTTTATTTACACCCTGTTTTAGGGGATTGCTGAAAGGGCATTTACGTTATCTGACATAACTCGGCGGTGCTGACCTGAATTGTGCGGCGATGTTCGGGTCAAGCGTTATTGCTTTCTGCCTTTCCTTTTCGGCCTCCTGGAGCATCCCTTTTTGCCTGAGTAATAACGCCAGTTTAAGATGTAAATCCGGGTCGTTCGGTGCTTCTTCGATTCCTTTTCTATAGACGCGTTCGGCCTGCTCAATCTTGCCCTGCTGGTCGAGAATCCAGCCCAGATTTGAGTAGGCCAGGGCAAATTGAGGTTTTAATCTAATCGCTTCGGCTAAGTATCTTTGTGCCTCTTTATATCGGCCTTTTATCTGATACACCGCTCCCACAGTATAATTGGCGAGCGATTCTGTTGGCATATACCTGGTCGCCGCGATGGCGTGTTTCAGGGCCGAATCGACGTTTCCCGTCGCTGCCTCCAGATTGGCAAGGTCAACAAGCGTATGATAGTCGTGTGGTGTCTGCTCGATAATCAGTCGATACTGTTCCACGGCGGCTAAAGCGTACTTACTGTCCTCCATAAGCAATTTGGCATAGTTTAGCCGCAAGAAGCGGTCGGTGCCGTTGAGCTTAATCGCCTGCTTGTATTGCTCAAGGGAGCCGGCACGTGACGCAGGGCCTATGTTGCTGTTGAGTTGCTCGACTTTTTGACTCCAGAAATCCACCATCTCTTTGTGGTATGCCTGATTGATAAACTGCTGCTTTTTGCTGATGTTTTGGAGGTTTGCCTGTGTAACGCGGAGACGGTCATAGACCGTAAATGCCAACCGCTCGGCGCATACATCTTCGCTCAACGGCGCCGCATCCCTGGTTTTTTGTGCCTTTATCCTGTCCGGCAGAACTTGCTCAACCCGGTCAAAGACCGTTTTTGCGAGCAGATAATTACCTGAAAAATTAGGATGCACGTGCTCTAAAAATAACTCGAAGCCGGGGCAGTTGTGCGGACTGTTTTGCTCGAATACGCCGGCGGCGTCAACAAAATAAATACCCTGCCCGGCCCTGCCTTCGCTGACCTCGCGGATAATCCGGTTGATGCTCAAATCCGCACGGAACCGCAGCGTGTCAAGTTCCATCGCCAGGACGTACTGTTCTCTGGCCTTGTCAAACTGTCCCAGATTCCACAGACATCGCCCAATCCGAAACTGCATTTCCGCATAAGCGTCGTCAATCTCCGCAGCGGCAAGATAGTTTTCACAAGCGCCGTTGAAGTCGCCCGCTTTTTCAAGTTCGATGCCGTGCAGGTAAAGACCGTCAAAAATTTTCTTCTGTTGCCCGCCTCGGCTTCGCTCGTCGAGGCCGGGCTCATCCAAACCTGCGCGATGCAAAGAGGCGAACGGCGGACAATCCTTCAGATTCACCGCAACAGTCGAAACGATGGTCTTGGCGCCCGACTTTTGCGCAATCCGGACGATGTCCTCAAGATTGTGCCGGAAGTGACTGTAAACAAACCGCATTTGCTCGTCGTCGCGGCGGATTTGCTTGCCGAGGAACATCTCAAGCCCGCCCCAGGTTTTCTGCTTTTCCCCGCCGTAGCCAATAGCGCCGGCAAGGCGTGTCATCAACTGACCTGACCTGGTCGCCCTGATTGCAACACCCATCCGGATAAGAGCCAAACTCTTTGAAAGCGGCGCGAAAACCGTCCCGGCGCCGTATGGCCCGACGACTTCGTTATTGCCCATATAAACCACGAACAAGTCGGGTTTGAGCCGGGCGCAGTCTTCGGCAATCTGGACAATAACGTGTGAGTTGATGGCTGCCACAGCAACAGTGAAGACCTCGAAGTTGACCGATGGGTATTGCTGACACAGCATAACGGACAACTGCCGGCCGAAGCAGTAAGACGGTTCCGGGTCGCCTTGGGCAGCAGATTCACCGAGGATGAAAATCCTGTATGTGTTGACCGTCTTGTCGGCGGGAACAACGAACGGCTCGAACTGGCGTGTGATTTGGGGAGGGAAAAACCGCCATCCGAATCTGCTGTTGCTGCAGTAGGCGGGTTTGCCATTTACCGTGCATTTCACGAACGTAGAGGCAGGGTATCCGTAGCCGACCACGCGAAGAAAGACCTCCAGTAGTACCAGCATTAAAATCGGCGTGACAACCACAGTGATTATGCGAAACAACCACAGCCGACGGGCCGATATTTGCAGACGCGGCTTGTCTTTGCCGGCCTGGCTGTTGTCTGCGGCCTTCTTGCTCGCGGGCGATTTGCTTTTTGCGTCTTTATTCATTTGCGGATGTTTTTCAAAAATAAGCCGCTAAGTCAGGTTTTTTCAAGGGGATATTATGCTGAATTTTCGCGGGCCGTAAAGATAACAAATGCTGAAAATTGAACGGCCGGTTAAAGTTTTCTGTCTAATTTGCGGTAGCTGATGGCTTCGGCGATGTGCTCGGGCTGGATATTTTCAGAGCTGGCAAGGTCGGCGATAGTGCGGGCAACCTTGCAGATTTTGTCGTGGGCGCGAGCGGACAGACCGAATTCGACCATCGCTTGTTTGAGCAGCATCTCGCAGGCAGTGTCGAGGTTGCAGAACTTTTCGACCTGCTTGTGGGTCATTCGAGAGTTGGTCAGGGTTTTGCCGTCGCCGAAGCGTTTTGTCTGGACGTCGCGTGCCTTTATCACGTCCGCTCTTATGGTGGCGGAATCCAGTTGATTTGCCTTTGAGCGGAGCTTGCCAAAAGTTACCGGCGGGACATCTATGTGGATGTCGATTCGGTCAATGAGCGGGCCGGAGATTTTCGACAAATAGCGTTCGACCTGGCCCGGCGTGCATTTGCACCGGCGAAAATCGCTCCCGTAGTAGCCGCAGGGGCAGGGATTGCAGGATGCGACCAAAAGAAAACCGGCGAAATAGGTTATGGTTTTTTTTGCGCGGGACACGGTTACGGTGCCGTCTTCTAAGGGCTGGCGAATCATTTCCAGAACGTGTCGCGGAAACTCCGCGAATTCATCGAGAAACAGGATTCCGTGGTGAGCCAGAGACAGTTCGCCTGGTCGTGCGTTTGTGCCGCCACCAACCAGAGCTGGGCCGCTTGCAGTGTGGTGCGGCATACGGACGGGTCGCGTCGCCAGCAGGGCCTTGCCCTTGCCGAGCAGGCCGACAGAGGAGTATATCCGTGTTGTTTCAAGCGACTCTCCCAGCGTAAGAGGCGGCAGGATGGTTGCTAATCGTTGGGCTAACATAGTTTTACCCGCTCCGGGCGGGCCAATCATAAGGATATTATGCCCTCCTGCTGCGGCGATGGTGAGGGCACGCTTAACGGATTCCTGGCCCTTTACATCCGAAAAGTCAACGTCGTATCGGCTTTCGATGTTGAAAATCTCGTCGATGTCAATCGTGGTGGTCTCCAAAGGGAGTCTTCCGGCTAAAAACTCAGCGGTTTGCGTCAAAGAACCGACACCATAGACTTCCAAATCGTTGACGACGGCTGCTTCGGGTGCGTTGTCCAAAGGCACGATGATGCCCCGAAAGCCGTTTGAATTGGCGGTCATCGCCATACTCAGGACGCCGTTGACGGGTCGGACCCTGCCGTCAAGGGCAAGCTCGCCGACGATACAGAAGTTCTTCAGAACCGTGCTGCTGAAGACGTTTTGTCCCAGCAGCATCCCCAGTGCGATGGGCAGGTCGAAGGCGGGGCCTTCTTTTTTGACATCTGCCGGTGCGAGGTTTACTAATGATTGTGTTTTGGGGTATTTATAGCCGCAGTTGATAATGGCGCTTTTTACTCTTTCGGCGCTTTCTTTTACTGCTGCGTCGGGCAAGCCCACGATGAGGGTCTTTTCAAACCCGCCGCGTGCGACGTCGACCTCGACCTCGCAGATGATGCCTTCGATTCCCTCAAGCGCGACGCTAAACAATTTAGCCAGCATATCTTTCCCTTGTGTTTGGTGAAAAGAAGGCAGTATTTTAAGGAGACGTCTGGCCGGTCGCAAGTGTTTTCGGGCTAGTCCTTGGCAAGGATGAGACCCCTGGCGGCCGGGAAGAAACGGTTTGCAAAAAGGGGCGGTATTGGTTAAATTAACGAAGACAGATTCACCGCCGAGCACGCGGAGATAAAAAATATAAAGTAAACTCTGCGTCCTCTGTGGTCTCTGCGGTGAAAAGGGCCGAGTGGCGGAATGGCAGACGCTGGGGACTTAAAATCCCCTGTCCGTAAGGGCATGTGGGTTCGACTCCCATCTCGGCCATCCATTGATAATCGATAATTGATTATTGATGATGTGGCTGCCGCCGGCAGACGGACGTCCCGCAGCGAATGGCTGGCGTGTATGTTAATCATCAATCATCAATCATCAATAATCAATCAAGGTGAGGTGATGTAGAAGATGGCGAAAAGGGTTTTGAAGGTAGCGGATATAAGTGAGCCGAATCTGTATCGGGAGATGTTTCCCTATACGGAATTTCCGCTTGTGCAATTTGAGAAGCGGACGGTCCCGTATGAGATACCCGAAAAGATATGGGTTACGGACACGACTTTCCGCGACGGCCAGCAGGCGAGACCCCCATATATGCCTGAGCAGGTATTGCGGATATACGACCTGCTGCACAAGATAGACGGCGATACGGGCCTGATTCGCCAGTGCGAGTTCTTTCTGTATTCGGACCGCGACAGAAAAGCGGTGGAGCTTTGCAAGGCACGCGGCTACAAATACCCGGAAATCACCGGCTGGATTCGGGCGGTCGCGGAAGATTTCCGGTTAGTCAAGCAGATGGGCCTGGCGGAGACCGGGATACTGACAAGCGTGAGCGACTACCACATCTTTCTCAAACTGAGAAAGACCCGTGCGCAGGCGCTTGCGGCGTATCTGGATATCGTCAAGGCGGCGCTGGACCAGGGCGTGATTCCGCGTTGTCACTTCGAGGATGTTACCAGGGCCGATTACAATGGTTTTGTGCTGCCTTTTGCGGCGGAGCTGATGAAACTTGGCGAGCAGTATAAAAAGTCCGCCTTCGGCGAGACCTCGCCAAAAGGCGGGCCGGTCAAGATTCGGCTGTGTGATACGCTTGGCTTCGGCCTGCCGTGGGCGGGCTCGGTTTTGCCGCGGAGCGTGCCGAAACTGGTGGCGGGCCTGCGCAAAATCGGCGTGCCGGCTGAGTCGTTGGAGTGGCACGGCCACAACGACCTGCACAAGGTGCAGGTCAATGCGGCGACGGCCTGGCTGTATGGTTGCTGTGCGGCCAACAGCTCTATATTCGGCGTCGGCGAACGAACTGGAAATCCCCCGCTTGAGGCGATGGTTATTGAGCACGCGCAGATAAAGGGTGTGACGCCGGGCGTCAACTATGCCGCGATAACCGAGCTTGCCTCGTATGCAGCGAAGGAGCTTGGCTTTGAGATTCCGAGCAATTACCCGCTTGTCGGCAGGGACTTCAACGTGACGCGGGCCGGCATCCACGCAGACGGCTTATTGAAGAACGAGGAGATATATAACTGCTTCGACACCGAGAAACTGCTCAAACGGCCGGTTGAGGTGGCGATTACCGACAAGACGGGCGCCGCTGGGATAAAGCACTGGATTGAGTCCCGCTTTCAGATTGAGATTACCAAGCACGACCCTCGCGTGGTCAAGATTCGGGACAAAATCGCCGCCGAGTATATGCAGGACAGGGTATCTGCGGTATCGGATGATGAAATGCTGCAATGGGTCAAGGACGCCTTTGCGGATGGCCTGCCGTCGATGAGGTGAAATGCTTGGCTGAAAGAACGATTAAAGCGGTGCTGTTCGACCTGGGTGACACTTTGCTGAACTTCGGCAAAGTCGAGACGACTAAGGTGTTTCGGCAAAGCGCGAGGATGACTTATGATTATCTCAAAAGCTGCGCCCAGCCGGTTGGCGATTTAGGATGGTACTGCCTGCGGAATTTGATTGCGGTGCGATTGCGATATTTGTGGTCCGACGTGGTCGGCAGAGATTTTGACGCATTGTCTCTGCTGAAAAGGTCGGGAACAAAACGCGGATATAAGCTCACCGATGACCAGTGGCGGCAGGTCGGCTGGCTGTGGTATGAGCCGCTCGGCAAACTTGCCAAGATTGAACCGGCACTGAAGGAAACCCTGGCGACACTCAAAAAAATGGGGCTTAAGCTCGGCATACTCAGCAACACGTTCATCAGCGCCGGCTCCTTAGACAAGCATCTGGCCCAATTAGGCATACTGGACTTTTTCCCTTATCGGCTCTATTCTTATCAGTTTGAATTCCGAAAGCCCGATGTGAGAATTTTTGAGGCGGCCGCTGCGAAGATAGGCGAGTTGGCAGAGAGTATCCTTTTCGTCGGCGACCGCATCGACAAGGATATAAGGCCGGCGCTGAAGGCCGGTATGCGGGCAGTGCTGAAGGCGGCTTATACAAACGTTGGTAGAAAGGTCCCCGATGGTGTCTGGAAGATAAGCCGAATTGCGGAGCTGCCGGGCCTTATTGAGAAGGCCGGCGCAATGGCCTCTACGGCTGACAGCGCATCGTCAGTGGTAGCAATTGAGGGGAAAAACGGTAACCGAAGGGCAGGATGTGTGCAAGAGGTGCTGGATGAGTAAGCAATCGGTTGCTTTTCAGAAGTGCATCAATCCGGATTGCTCCGCGGAGTTTGACGTTACGGAAGTAATATTCAAATGCCCGCGGTGCGGGGACCTTCTGGACGCCCAGTATAACTGGGACAAAATCAAAGTGCCGAGAAAATTAGCCGACTTCGGCAAACGCTGGGCAAACAGGAACGTCCCTCTTGATTTATCAGGCGTCTGGCGATTCCGCGAGTTGTTGACTTTTTGCGACGACAAATACAAGGTAACAATCGGCGAAGGGCAGACAATTCTGCAGCCCAACGACGAGGTGGCCCAATACGCCGGTATGAATCCGGGGCGACTGTTTTTGCAGTATGAAGGACTTAATCCGTCCGGCTCATTCAAGGATAACGGGATGGCCGCGGCGTTCAGCCACGCAAAAATGGTCGGCGCAAAATCAAGCGCCTGCGCCTCGACGGGCAACACCTCGGCGTCGGTGGCGCTTTATGCGCACAGTTGCGGATTGAAGTGCACGGTTTTCATCGGCTCAGGCAGGATTGCATTCGGCAAACTTTCGCAGGCAATGGACTATGGGGCGCAAACGATTCAGATACGCGGCGACTTCGATGACTGTATGCGACAGGTGCAGGACGTGTGCACGAAATTAGGGCTGTACCTGCTCAATTCGCTGAATCCCTTCCGCTTAGAAGGCCAAAAGACAATTATGTATCGCATCATCGAAGGACTCGGCTGGGAACTGCCGGACTGGATTGTTGTGCCCGGGGGCAATCTGGGTAACTCAAGCGCGTTCGGCAAGGCCTTTTATGAACTGAAGCAACTCGGCCTGATTAAACAAATACCGCGGATGGCCATCATCAACGCCACCGGCGCCGCCACACTCGCCGACCTTGTCAATAACAAGGGGCTATTGTGGAACAACGGCAAAGTTGACCGTAAAGTTATCACGGACTATTACGCTGACCTGACGGCCCGCAATTTTTCGCCTCATACCTGTGCATCGGCGATAGAGATTTCACGGCCGGTCAATCTCAAGAAGTGTCTGCGGGCGATAGATATATGCGACGGCGTCGTGCGTGCGGTAACCGACGAGCAGATTGTCGACGCCAAGGCCATTATAGGGAAACACGGGCTTGGTTGTGAGCCGGCCTCGGCGGCCTCGGTGGCTGGGTTGAAGCTGCTGCGGGCCGAAGGCGTCATCGGCGCCGATAGCAGAGTTGCCTGCGTGCTTACCGGCCACGCGCTGAAAGACCCGAATGTTACCGTCAATTACCACAAGGAAAAGCAGGGGCAGTTCAGCAACCCTCCAATCGAGGCGCCGAATAACCTCGAAAAGATAATCGAACTGATAGAATCAAACCCTTGATAATTATGGAATTGTCCGCAAAAAGTCATCCGAAAGCCGCCGCATTATTTCCGAAAGGATGTTTTTTAGTTTTGCAAAAATTGTCTCACAATATACCAGCCAGTCTGGACCCGGAGAGATAAATATGTTTAATGCTATAATCGTATTTTTCAAAACCGCTCTCGTCGAGCAGGTTGTCAATGACCCGTTTTGGGCGGCAGTAGGCCTTGTTGGTCAGGTGGTATTCGGAGCAAGATTTGTCCTACAGTGGATAGTAAGTGAATGCAAAAAACGTTCCCATGTGCCGACCTCTTTCTGGTTCATATCTGTCGCTGGCAGCTTAATTCTGCTGGTTTATTCAATTCATATCAAAAATCCCATTTTCATACTTGGCTTCTCGTTGAACACGCTTATATACCTGCGGAATCTCCACCTGATTTATATTCACGAAACTAAACGAGAAGAAACCGTAATTGAAAAAGGCGAGGATTAGACCGGCAAGACTGCGGTGTGACTGTAAATGGGAAACAACCAGAATACTTCTGACAGAACAAAGTATCCTGTCGTATGCGTGTTGTTTGTTCTTTGTTTTGTGAACGCCGGCTGGACGCTTTCGACGACGCCTCTTGATAATCACGAATGTTTTGTATCGGTAACCTCACGCGAGATGTTAGAAAAAGGCAACTGGGTTTTACCAACATTTAACAACCAGCCCCGCCTGCAAAAGACGCCACTTTCATACTGGCTGGTCGCGGGGCTTGCGAAGGTTACGGGGCGGGTGGATGAGTTCACCGCCCGGCTGCCAAGCGCGGTCTTTGCGGTTCTTTCCGTTTGTGTAATTATCTATTTCGTTGGGCAGTGGCTGTCGTTTCGGACGGCCCTTGTGTGTGCGGGGGTGTGGGCGACGTCGTTTGGTTATATTCGATATTCGCACAATGCCCGGCCTGAGATGGTGCTGACATTCTTCGTCGTCCTGTGTTTTTTAAGTTTCTACTCGGCCATAACTGCTCAGAGTCGTAAAAGGCAGATTGCTTATATGATTGTTTTTTGGGTCAGTTTCGGACTTGGGAATCTTGCCAAGGGGCCTGCACCGATTCCACTTGTTCTGGCGCCTTTATTTTTCTATGTGGCGATATTCAGGCAGTGGCGGCAGGTGCCGAAGCTGCTGCCTGTGGCGGGCGTGTTGATTTTGCTTGCGATAATGCTGCCGTGGCCGATTGCCGCTGCATACAAGGTTAACTGGGACATTGTGGCGTGGAAGCGGGAATTTGTTGACCGGTTTTTCGGCGGATTAGACCCCCTGAAGAAGCCGTTCTATTATTACCTGCCGCAGATGTTTATGTTTGCGGTGCCGTGGGTTGCCTTTTTGCCGATGGCGATTGCCGCGCCGTTCTACAGGATATGGGGCAGGAAGCAGGCGGTTATGCAGTTTCTATGGGTGTGGTTTGTCGCCGACATGGCATTTTTGATGCTGTCGGGAGGCAAGCGTCAGCATTACATAATACCCATAATGCCGGCAATGGCCATTCTGATGGGCATTCTTATGGATGATATGATGTTTGAGCGCAAGGCATTTACGGCGAAACAGGCCAAAGGCGTTTTGAGGACGCATCTTGCAGTTGCGTTTTTGCTGGTGACCGGGCTGGTTGTTTATTGTTTCTGGAGGTGGCGTCAGTTTTTGCCGGCTGCGTTTGCGACTGCCGGCGTGATTGTCGCCGGGGTGGCTATCGTCGGCGTGTTGTTTGCCAAAAAACGTCCGGGGCCGGCCTGTGGCTGCATTTTTGCCGGTCTTGTTGCTGTAAATATGATTATCTTTGTCGGGTTTACGAATCCGCTCAATTACAACCAACCCTCGAGGCGTTTCACTCTTTCCGTTGCTCAAAAAGTGCCGCCTGCAGACAAGCTTGTAGCATACAAGAGCGTCTCGCCCAGATTCATTCACTACTTCGGCAGAGTAGTTCCGACGATAAACACTGAATCTGAAGTAGATGGTTACTATCAGCAGAGCTGCTGGATTATCGCATTCGGCAGGAACCTGGATGAGCTGCTGAAAACCGGGCGGTTTGAGCTTGTGTATCTGGAAGAAGGCGTTGAACGGGACAAGCAAACGCCGGTGGCAGGGGGATTATTTCACAGGCGGTCGCCGGTTGTTGAAACTACCGGCGGCGTGCCTATTTAGTCGGTTTTATTTGGCCAGGGTGTTTATGAACTGCTTCTCCGGCTCTGCGAGGGGAGCCGACTTGATTCTGGAAGCTGTATCAATGACTTGTTGCACGGGTAGTTGTTCGCCCTTTATCAGCCAAACGGCGGCGAGCATAGCAGACCTTGATTCACCGCTGCTGTCGTGTATGAGGACGGGAAGATTTTCCTTGTCGGCCATTATGGCGAGAAACTTTTCCTGCATATTCGCATCGGGGAAATGAGCGGGGCTGTCTATGTTTCTGTCCAATGGCATCTCGATGTATTTGACGCCGTTGCTGCGGACCCAGGTTATTTCTTCATTGTGCCAGTTTCTCTCGCGGTGTTCGGCAGGCGAGCGCAGGTTGACGATTGTGGCGAGGTGATATTTGTAGAGCAGCCGCGTATAGTCCATTCCCCTGGGTTGGCCGCTCGTATAAAGAACACCTGGGCTTATGGTGTTGAAGTTCTTGATATGGAAATGTCTTACCAGCAGGACGGCTGCGACCGCAATAAGCAGGATAGTTACAAGACCCCGTAGTGGTTTCTTCTTTTTCACTGTTCAGCCCGCCCCAGAGCGTCCCTGCGGTGGATTTTTCGCACCGAGTAGATTTTTTTGCCCGTGGATTCGAAATAGACCCTGCTTATCATCTCGCCGATTAGGCCGGTGGCGATAAAGATGGTGCCGACCATCAGCAGAACAGCGGCAAGGCCAGCCAGCGGTGCGTGCGCAACGAGAATAGGCACGTTGTAGTAGAACTTGTCGAACAGTATGTAGCCGGAAAGCAACATACTTGCAGCGACGCACCACATCGCCGCTCTGCCGAAGAAATGCAGGGGCTTTGTGATATAACCGAGCAGGAACCGCAGCGTAATCAGATCGAAGGCGACCCGCAGCGTTCTGCCCAGACCATAGTTGCTTGAGCCGGACGGCCTTATGATATTAGAAATAGGTATTTCGACTATCTTTACTCCGCTTTGAGATAGAATTGCCGGAATGAATCTGTGCATTTCACTGTAGAGATTAAGCTGTTCGATAACTTCACGGCGGTATGCCTTGAAGGTTGTGCCGAAGTCGTGGATATCGACGCCGCTTATTTTTGAGGCCAGCCAATTTGCGGCCCGTGAGGGTATTTTTCGCACCAGCAGGTTATCGACGCGTCTTTTTCGCCAGCCGCTGACGACGTCGTAACCCTCGTTTAGCTTTTCTATGAACCCGGGTATTTCTTCGGGCAGGTGCTGGAGGTCGCCATCCATTGAGACGATGATTTGGCCGCGTGCGACGTCGAAACCGGCGGCCAATGCAGGCGTCTGGCCGAAGTTGCGGCGCAGCTCGACGACGACGACTTTGCTGTCGCCGTCGACGATTGTTTTGAGAAGCTGCAGTGTGTTATCCGAGCTGCCGTCGTCGACGAAGATAAGTTCGTAATACAGGCCGGTTGGGGCAAGTGTTTTGGTCAGCCGGTCGTAAAGCTCCTGCACGACATCGGATTCATTGTAGAGCGGCACGACGACGGAGCAGTCGATAACGGCGCCGGTCTGGCGTTCATCTTCTTTAGGTAACCTTGCTGTCATCTTTTCAGAGTTGGCCATAGTGCACCAGTTTTATCCCCGTTTCTTTGAAATACTGTTTCGTCTTTTCGCTGCAGAGCGCCTCAAGTTCTACTTGGCGCTGTTTGACTAAGCGCGTCCGAGTCGCATCAAGGTCGTATGTATATCCCGGATGGGTCATCACCTCTGCTGTCGCAGCGGTATTATACAGAGTTACGGCCCGGAAGAAATTAACATTTATGTTTCCGGTATGTGCCACGCCCAAAAGGGCATCCGTCTTGAAAAATTCCCGATTTTGCCAGCGATTTATCTTCGCCATTATTCGCACCATTGCTGCCCTCTTCCTGCTTTCTTCGTCGGTCACAGGCCAGGGCAGCCGACAGACCTGCTTCGGCTCGTATGTGAACCGAATCGCGGGTATCTCGAAACGTTTGGCCAATCGACACACAATCCGAAAAATCGCGGGGAAACTGTGGATGTGCTTGTGTGAATCCAAATGCGTCGGCTTAATCCCTCTGTCGATTACCCATTGTATCTGCGCCACAAGTTCTGCTTCGATTGCGGCTCGCACCTTGCCTGTAATTAGAGAGGCAATTGCCAATTTACCCTGCGATAAGCCGAAATCGCCCTCGGCGTTGAGAAGCAGTTTCACGCCTTCATTCTGACAGAGTGGCTTGCCGTTGGTGAGATTGAGATGAACACCGACGCCGAGTTTTGGGAGGTGCTTGGCTAAATCAACCGCCTGCTCGGCCGCGGGCATATTGACCATGAGCGTGGCGCTTGTCAGGACGCCTTTGCTGTGCGCCTCAACGATTCCTTTATTGACCCCTTCGCAAAGCCCAAAATCATCGGCATTTATGATAATCCGTCTCTCCATCACCCGCCAGTTTACGCCAGCCCCCACGGTCGGTCAAGCTTCGTTCAACCCATACTGGCGTGCACGAATGTCCAGAGAACGAAGCCGGCGGAGAGGGTGAGGCAACCGACCAGATGCAAAAAGATGGTAATTGCGCTGGCGCGATGCTGGGTTGGGCCGGGGGTGGCAAGGTCGTGGGCGTTTGCGAAGCTGGTTGCCGCGATGGCAATGGGCAAGCCAAATAGAAAATAAAGCAGCGTCGGCCAGAGCATTGAGTGGTAGAGAATCGTGCCGGCAACGGTGATGACAAATGTGCTGACGACGGCGATTCGATAAATCCAGACGGATGCTGGGACGCCGAAAAGGACTACCAACGTCTTTTTATTGACGGCGGCGTCGGCGGCAAGGTCTGGAAATTCGTTTACCAGAATCACTAAGAAAATCAAAACACCCATTATGCACGCGGCGGCCAGAGGGGCCGCATCAATTGTCCCGGTCTGCAGATAATACGCCCCATACACCGGCAGTATGCCGAACAAAAATGCGATTACGAATTCACCTATGCCGCGATAGCCGAGTTTAATGGGCGGTGCGGTGTAGAAGAAGCCGCCTAAAAGGCCAATCAGGCCAATCGCCAGAATGAAGATGCTCTGCGTAATCAGCAAAATTATGATACCCAGCATAGCGCCGAGTGCAAGACAAAACAGCGACGCGAGCAGGGTTGCCCTCGGCGAAAGGATGCCTTCCTGAATGAAGCGTCTGCCGCCGGAGAAGGGCGTCACGTTCTTATTAGCCCAGTCGTTGCCGGAGATATGGTCGAAGTAGTCGTTGGCGATGTTAGCTCCTGAATGCAGGGCCATTGCTGCAAATAGCGCCAGCAAAAATAAAGGCCAATTGAAAATCTCCGCGACCGCAAAGCCAATCGCGGACCCCACCAGCACCGGCGCCGCGCTTGCCGTCAGGAACTTCGGCCTTGCCGCCAGAATTAGCGTAATCAATTTTGGGCGTTTGGAATCAGGTTTCATTGTTCAGAATCCTTTTTGCGAGGATGAGCAATTGGTCAGGAGTATCCTCGGGGGTGAGGTCGAGCCAGTGGACGTTTTTGAAGGTTTTGAACCAGGTTCGCTGTGCCTTGGCGAGCTTGCGTGTATTTTTCTTGATAAGCTCGATTGCATCATCGAGGGTTATTTTGCCGGCCAGGTGGTCTATGATTTCAGCGTAGCCGATGGCGCAGTGTGCTTGGTTGCTCAGGGGTTTTGGCTCGGCGAGCAGTCGTTTCACCTCATCAACCAATCCTGCGTCAATCATCTTTTTGACCCTGGCGTTGATTCTTTTGCTTTCTTCGGTTTTTTCTCGTCGTAACCCTATTATCGTCCACTCATCCCTCGTGTCTTGCGACCACTGGGACTGAAAGCTCGATATGGGTTTGCCTGTGAGTTTATAGACCTCCAGAGCGCGGATGATGCGTCTGGCATCGTTGAAACTTATACGGCTTGCGGCATCTGGGTCGATTTTCTGCAAATGTTCGTAAAGCGATTTAAGTCCTTGGTTTCTTGCCTGGGCTTTGAGTTCGGCTCGAATTTGCTCATCGGCGCCCGGGCCTTCGAAGAGACCGTAAAGCAGGGTCTTGATGTAGAGAGCGGTTCCGCCTACGGCGACGACGGGTTTGTTGCGTCTTTTTATATCATCGATTGCGGCCTGGGCCAATTCGAGGAAGCGTGCGACGCTGAATGAGTCGCTGGGTTCGACGACGTCGATAAGATGATAGAAAATCTGGTCGCGGGCCTCTTTGGGCGGCTTGGCGGTGCCGACATCCATTCGGCGGTAAACCTTCATAGAGTCGATAGAGATTATCTCCGCGTCCAGCGACTTTGCCAGCTCGAAGGCAAGCCGGCCTTTGCCGGATGCGGTGACGCCGAGAATGAGAATACGCCAGTTTCGCATAATTTCCTTCAGTCGCTTTGAAAGAGTTGTATAATACAGAATTGAACGACGAGATGCAATTTTGGGGCAGGTTTTATGGCGTCAGGCGGTAGTGCAGATGGGGGTTTTGCAGCAGACCTTGAGCGCAAAGTTCGGCTGGTCAATGAGGTGCTTGAGCAGATTTTGTCGCAGCGTGACCTGCTCGGAAGCGAGCTTAAAGAGCCGATTCGTTATGTGCTCGAAGGGCCGGGCAAACGTGTGCGGGCGGCAATAGTGTTGTGGTGTTGCGAGCTTGTCGGAGGGCAAGTCAACCGCAATGCGGTGGTGGCGGCGGCGGCGATAGAAATGGTGCACACGTATTCGCTTATTCACGACGATTTACCTGCGATGGATGACGACGATTACCGACGCGGTCGTCTGACCTGTCATAAGAAATTTGATGAGGCGACGGCGATATTGGTCGGTGATGCTTTGCTGACATTGGCGTTTGAGCTGCTGGCGAAAAAGATAGATGAGCCGAAGACGGCGGTTCGGCTTATGGCTGAGCTTGCGGAGGCGGCGGGGCCTGCCGGTATGGTGGCCGGGCAGATGGCTGACTTGAGGGCGGCCAACGGGGATGCGGATGAGAAGATGCTAAAGCGAATTCACACCAATAAGACCGCCAAAATGTTTAGATGCGCGGCGGTAATGGGAGGGATATGCGGCGGAGCAAACGAGGAGCAGTTGAAGTGCCTGCGCGAATACGGCCTGAAGGTTGGGCTGGGTTTTCAGATAGCGGACGACATACTCGACGTGTGTGCAAGCAGCGAGCAGTTGGGCAAGACCAGCGGCAAGGACGCAAAGCAGGGCAAGGCGACTTATCCCGCGGTTGTAGGACTGGAAAAGTCGAGAAAACTGGCCCGTAAACTCGCTGGTGAGGCGGTTGCGGCGCTGGAGCCCTTCGGCGAAAAGGCCGATATGCTTCGCCGACTTGCGACGATGCTTCTGAACAGGACCAGATAACAATATCGATTATTGATAATTGATGATTTTCAAGCAGCGTTTGACATAGTCAATAATCAATTACCAATCATCAATCGGCTTTTTTAATACTGATAACACGGTCTTTGGTTGGGAGGCCGGAGTGTGAAGGAATTTTTGACTAATAAAAAATTGAGGGGTATGCCGATGAAACAGGCAGGTCTGTCCGGCTACGGCTCGGCGGTCCCATTTGTAGCTTGGGTTTGCTCCCGCCTTCGCCGAGACGAGTGGGGGAACGACCGTGGAAGTAGTGTTGTCTCCTATTGGGCTGAGTGCACGGGTCATTGACCTCCCGCCGCAGGCGGGTTTGGTGCGGGGGGAAGTCATTTTTTCACCACAAAGAGAATCACAGGTTTGGGGGAACTTTTTTGGCGTTAATCATTTGGCGTATAGGATACGTCCCCCGCCTCGACCTCCTTAAGTTGACGAAACTCTTTGGTTAGAACTGTTTTTGCGAACCAACGGGCCATAGGCAGTGTGCTTATGGCCTTTTTATTTCCGGTTCAACAGGTATTGAGTCGATTATTGCTCTCGCCAGTGGGTGGGAACGAAACGGACGAATTTGTCGCTTTCGGTAACTTTTCTCAGGTTAGCGTCATACGTGAATTCGGCGGAGTTATCCTGTGTATAGTTGTTTGCGATGATTGAGCCGTACACTTTGGCGGAGTTATACAGGTGCACGTTGGCGTTCGGCGCGTATATGGTGCCGCAGAATGCGTCAGAGTTTTTTATGACGATATCGTTGGACGACAATCCGTATATGGAAAGTTTGCTTGGGTCACCACCGTCGTTGAAGCCGGCACCATAGTACCCGTCGAATGCACCTGCAAGGTAAATTGCCACTTTGACATTGGGGGCGATATTGATATCAGCGCCGTTTTTGAGGATTATATCGCCCGTTATGTATAATTCGACATCTGCGTTTATGTTGAGAGTGCCGCCGTTTTTCAAGTCAATTTTTTCATATATGTATTGTCCTGAGGTGGAAAGTGAGCCGCTGGCAGTGATGGCACCCATGTTTGGGGCGGACTCGAAATCGTCCGGGACCGTTGGCATGGGCAAATCGAAGTCGGTGGCGACGGCGTAGATATTACCATAGGTGGCGCCAGGGCCTATGACTACTGAGGGGGTGCCGCCCTGCCCGAGGAGGATGTCTCCATCGACGACGGAGTTCGGCTTCAAGATAATTTCAGCGTCAGCGTTCGGATTATTTGTGGTGCCGATTTTAAGGGGGACGCTACCGCAGCCATTGCAGTTAACGGTACTAACGCTGCCGATATCCAAAGTGTTTTTGGTGAGAATAGCGTATTCGAACGCACTTTTGAGCCGGAGGTCACAGAGGACGGTTTTCGTTATTGGGCCGCTTGTTCCGTGGGCCGTGACGGAATAATTTCCACTGCAACCGGTGACGGTGTAGGAGTACGTTGCATTGCTGCCGGAGATGGGGACGCTGTTCTCGGCAGGAAGATTGGAGCAATTCACGGCTGGGAGCCGCAGGTTCATTTCATGGACGGCCTTGGTAAGGCCGTAGTCGGCGGCACAGCGGGCTGCGAGCTGGTGATTGGAACGAATGGAATACAGCCGGCGATTAAAACCGAGAGTCAACAGGCCTACGCCGATTATGAAGAGGAAAATGGCGGCAACCACAGCCATCAGGGTTATGAACCCGGGTCGTTTTTGTCTGAATATTCTTAGCATAACACACCTCGCTCTTATTTGACTAAAAGGACAATTTTATTGATTCTGAGGCACTGCGGCGGAGATGAAAGAAACATCGGAGTCATTATTACTTAATGTCATCTTCATACGAATGCAGCGTCCGGAACTGGAAAAGGAAAATGCGGTCACGTTTTCACAAATTTGGTTTTGGGGCGGGTCAGGGGTGCCGGTCTGCTGTATGGGGCTGGGGGTGGCGCCGTGGTCTATGTAGAATGTGCCGCCTTCCACCTGAAGACATGCGTAGCGGTCGGGCGTATTAGAATCGTTGGAAGCAAAGTAATAGACCTCGACCCAGTGACCCTCATGGCCGACCTCAGTGTCGAGCGAATACTTCTCGCAGGAGGCCTTGCGAACGGTCGCTTCAAACGCTTTGCTTGCGAGGTGGCTATCGAGCATGATTGAAGAGTTGGCTTTTGTGTAAGTATTGTTCCATGCCTTTTGACTGCCGGAGAAGACGACTCCGACGGCAAGCACACAGATTGTCGCCATAGCGGAGGCCACCATAAGCTCGATAAGTGTTAAGCCGGTTCTTCTTATTAGTTTTATTTTTATCATATTTATCAGATTTTCGATTGAGTTATCACTAGTTCGGACAAGCTGAGGGACTTATTGGTCGCAACGTCGTTGTTTGACAAGTTTGCGGGCCAGGTTACAATAACATTCAGGATTTCGAGATTTTCTATGGCAGTGCTGGTACTGTGATAGGACATAGTAACGTAGTAAGTGCGATTGTCCGAAACAACTTTATAATACCCTCCATTTTTGAGCAGTGTGAAAGTCAGCGGTTCTTCAGGAGCGAGGGAGCTCGAAGCGGTCTCTATAGTGCCAATCGCCGAGGAATCCGAGTCATTTAGGGGGTTATAGGAGCTGTCTCCGCCCCCCTGACCTTTCCAGCTTTCACAGAGATGCGAAGCTATTCGACCCGCGGTTATCTCGTTATCCGACCTGCGGATATCCAGGGTAGCGAAATATCGATAGCCCGATGTGCCAATGACCGCGATAGACAGGACGACGATGAAGATCATTATCTCAATGATGGATATGGCCGGCCGGACATTGTGTGCATATTTACTGGCGAGCGGAGAGGCACAAATGCGCAACGGTGGACCGTGCAGGGCGTAGTCAAGAGAACAGCTCACGACGCATCCCGACTTAGGCGAACTCGTCTTAATGCTCCCGAGAGGGTTCGGCTGAGCCGCAGAACTGGTTTGACGAGATATATAGTTTAGACCATCCATCTTACATCTTAAAATACAAAGGGGTGCCGGTTGGACAAAGGTTCACAACCGTGCTTCTCCCAATATAAAGTATTGTAGATATTTGTTTTATATCCAAAGGGGTCGTACGGCGTTTCGCTGGATGAATCGGCGTTTTTGGTGTGTGTGTTAACTATGCTTATGGGGGTAAATGGCAGATAGGCGGCGAACATAGTCCTATAAATCGGGGCATAGGGGCATATGGGCAATTTGGGAGGTTTCGGTGTATAGGCAGAGGTTTCCTGAATAAGTTTGAGTATGGCAAGCCCGCCGAGCACAAGGCGGACCTTATTGGGCGGGCAAGGGTTTAGTTGAAGTATGGGGTGCAGGGGTGTATAATTAAGCATTTGTGCGGTTTTTCGTCTCGGCGAAGGCGATGATGCGGTCTAAGAAGAAGCAGGTGCGCCGAGCCGTAGCTGGAAAGGTTTATACGGGATGCGGAATTTGGACCCAAAAGAACAGGAGTATTTTTCGAAACCCCCTTATGTCGGGGTGGAGCCGATACGGGGTAGTTCTATGCAGCCGACGGAGACGAACACCAGCAAAGATGAACTCAGTCGAACCCAGAATACCGAAATAAACGGTCAAGTCGGCTGGGAAAACTATCCCCTGCTTGCGGGGATAAATGGGCCGGGGGATTTGAAGGGGCTTTCTGTAACTCAATTGAAGCAGTTGGCAGGGGAGATACGGCAGTTTATTTTAGATACGGTCAGCAGGACAGGCGGGCATCTGGCGAGCAATTTGGGGGTGGTGGAGATAACGCTTGCGCTGCATTATGTGTTTGATTTTGGGCAGGATAAACTCCTTTGGGACGTGGGTCATCAGTGTTATGCGCACAAGATAATCACGGGCAGGAAGGAGGCGTTCCGACTTCTTCGACGGTCGGTCGGGCTTAGCGGATTTCCCAATCCCGAGGAGAGCCGATACGACCAGTTTGCCGTCGGGCACGCGGGGACATCGATAGGAACGGCCATCGGGATGGCGCTGGGCGAGTCAATTCTCCGTGGCTTAGCCACTGCGAAGGATGAAGCGAGGCAGGCCCTTCGACAAGACTCAGGGCAGGCAAAGCGGGAGAAGATTGTAGCGCTGGTCGGGGACGCGAGCATTGTCAATGGCACCAGCTTCGAGGCGTTGAACAATCTGGGGCTGGTTAAGCGGCAGTTGTTGATTGTGCTCAACGACAACTCGATGGCGATAGACGCGACACAGGGAGCGGTTGCGAAGTACTTTTCGAGGATTCGACTGAGTCAGACATACGAGGATTTGCGCAGGACCACCAATGAGATTCTGGAGCATATGCCGGTCATCGGCAGGACGGTTGAGGAGGCGATAGAAAGAATAAAGAAGAGCATTCGTATGGCGCTGCCGGCAAGTCAGTTGTTTGAGAGCTTGAATATCCCTTATTTTGGTCCCGTGGACGGGCATGATATTGGGTCGCTGATAAAGCTGTTTGGGACATTAAAGCAGATTGACCATCCTGCGATTCTGCACGTATTTACAAAAAAGGGCATGGGATTCACACCGGCAGGTCTCAAGCCGAGCGAATATCATTCGACGGGGCCTTTCGAGTTAAACGGCGACTCAACCGAGACCGTGGTCCTGCCCAGCACTGAGCGGCGGCAGAGTTTTACGGAGGTTTTTGGCGAGCAGCTGGCGAAATTAGCTGAGAAGGACAGGAGGATTGTTGCGATAACCAGCGCGATGTGTGACGGGACGGGCTTGATGGAGTTCCGCAAGCGGTTCCCGGACAGGTTCTATGACGTCGGGATAGCGGAAGGTGTGGCGGTGGAGATAGCAGCGGGGCTTGCGAAGAGCGGCCTGCGTCCCGTTGTGTGCATATATTCGACATTTTTGCAGAGGAGTTTTGACCAGATATTTCAGGAAGTGTCTTTGCAGAACCTGCCGGTAGTGTTCTGTATCGACAGGGCCGGGGTGGTCGGCGCCGATGGACCGACGCATCACGGACTTATGGATATCGGGTTTTTGCGGATGATGCCGAACCTGACACTTGTAGCGCCGGCGGATGCCGCTGAAATGAAGGGTGCACTGGAATTTGCTTTGAGTGCGGACCGGCCAGTGAGCATAAGGTATCCGAAGGATTATATTGCTCCTAAGGGGATTACAGAGGCCAGTATTGAGCCGTTTGTTTTAGGCAAGAGTGTTGTCGTCAGAAGCAGCGCCAAGTCGCGTGTTGCGTTAGTCAGTTACGGCAGCGTTCTTGTCGAAGCGGTTGCTGCTGCGAAGCTGTTGGCTGAGGAAGGCATAGAGGTTGATGTGATAAACGCGCGTTTTGCCGCACCGGTTGATAGAAGGATAGTCGAGCTTTTGGAGTCGTGTAAGGCGGTGGTTACGGTTGAGGACCATAGCATTGCCTGTGGGTTCGGCTCGGCGGTGCTGGAGGCGGCGGGTCAGCGCAGCAGTGGTTTTGGGCCGGCTGGGGAGGTACGCGTCTTAGGAGTGCCGAGGCGGTTTCTAAGGCACGATTCGCGGTCCAGCCAGCTTATGGAGGCAGGGATAAATGCCGATAAAATAGCGGAAGCGGTGAGGAAAATCTTGAGTCGGACTTCGACAAGCTCAGACGAGACGCAGCAGAAATAAACCGAGTCCCGACGAGACGGGATGGAATTGAGAATGCAGGATTATGGGCAGGGCAAGGCGTAAAAGACTGTTGAAGCTGGCGATTTTCGGGGACCGCAGGAAGGGGCAGGTTGCGGAGGCGATTTCGGAGTTTGCGGATTTTATAAAGCGAAGAGTTAAAACAGTTGTTAGTTGCGGGATAGACGAGTGTACTCTTGAAAGCTTAGAGGGGGCCGATTTCGCGGTAGTCTTCGGCGGGGACGGCAGTATTATTGCCGCCGCCAGGCAATTGAGCCGGAGCAGTGTTCCCGTTATTGGAGTGAACGTCGGCAAGCTTGGGTATCTGGCGGAATTCAGCGTGGAGGAGCTAAAGGAGTTTTTCCCGCGGCTGAGACGGGGCGATGCGCCGATAGAGAGGCGTATGATGCTGCTTTGCCGGGTATTGCGGGCTGGCCGTGAGCATTTTTGCTCGAAGGCGGTCAACGATGTTTTCATTACTGCGGGGCCGCCCTTTCGGATGATTGAGATGAAAATGTCTGTGGACGGGCAGCATTTGGGTGAGTGCGTCAGCGACGGTCTGGTGGTCTCGACGCCGACGGGTTCGACGGCGTATAGTTTGTCGGCTGGCGGGCCGATTTTGTCGCAAAAGATGCAGGGGATGGTGATTACGCCGATTTGTCCGCATAGCTTGAGTTTCAGGCCGATTGTACTCAAGGCGGACAGCGTAGTTGAGATTCGGGGCGTGCGTTTCAACGAGGGAACGACGGTCTCGATAGACGGTCAGGTATCGCTGGATCTGGAAATTGATGACGTGGTGCGGGTGCAGCGTGAGGAGAAGGATTTTCTGGTTGTGCATAATCCTCTTCGCAGCGAGTGGGATACGCTGGCCGCCAAGCTGGGCTGGGCCGAGAAGCCGAAATACCAGCCCGCCTTCCGTCCGGCGGGCAAATGAGCTTTGTATTTGAAAGGGCTTGTTTGCGAACATATCGTCTTGCCGAGGGTAGTTAGTGTTATGAGAAGTCGAAACCTTCTTTATATATCGTTGGTTCTTGGGGTTGCTTTCTCCGCGGTTGGATTATCGCTTGAAAGTCCCGTGGCTACCAACCCACTTGGGCTTGGGACGGTTCCACCGACGGCATACAAGTCAGGGCTGATACCGAGCATCAACCCGATCGATACCAGCGGTAATCTGGTGGTTACGGGCAATGTGGCCGACGGGATGTATTTTCGTGGTGTTGTGCCATATCGAGGCGCGACGGATTTCGCAGCTCCGGCCGGTTCACTATCGCATTCTTCGGGAGGAGTAGACTCATTTCTGAGGAACTCAGCGGGTTCACAGAATTTCGGGCAGTATGGCGGAGGGATAGCTCCATATTATTCACCGTATTGGACGGTGAATACGACGACGCCCGGAGACAAGACGGTGTATTACCAGAGGAGATATATTTCGCGAATGGTCAATCGGCCATTGTCGATGAGTCAACGGGAGCTGGAGAAGATTATTGATATCGATGCTGCAAAGTATTTACAGGTAGGCGAGCCGGTTTCGCAGGTGCAGTCGCAGGAGCGGTTCTGGCAACAGTTGGGGGTGCGGATGGAGAGAAGGGCGGAGCCGCCGACGGGCAATGTTGATGGCGTGGGGCTGTTGGGGTTGGCGACGGGAGCAGAGCCGAATGTGAGGATGTTGCTGGCCCGCCAGACGGATGGCGGACTGGGTTTGCGTGCGGGTCAGGAGAAGCAACCCGCAGCGGGGGGGCAGCAGGGACTACAGCAATTTGCCAATGCGTTGGAGCCAAAAGGTGGGCCGGATGTGTATGAGCAGATGAAGATACAACTGGTCAAGCCGACGGATGTGGAAGGGATGAGTAAAGCGACCGGTGACTGGGCCACGGGGCAGGCGGAGGCGAATAAGCCGCCCGCCTCGACTCGCCTCAGCGAGGCCGGGCCGTCGGCAACGGAAGTTTCAAGGGCCGGTGTATCAACACCCGGTGCAGGCGGGTTTGCTGAGGCATACAAGAGTTTTGCTGCTTTCAGCGACGACAAGTTCAATCGGCATATAAGAACGGCGGAGAGCTATATGAAGCAGGGCAGGTTCTACCGCGCCGCTGATGCATACACGCTTGCGACGGTTTATAAGCCGGATGACCCGCTTGGCTACGGCGGCAAGAGCTGCGCGCTATTTGCTGCCGGGGAATATATGAGCAGCTCTCTATTTCTGGCCAGAGCGATTGAGATTTTTCCAGAATATGCGAAATTAAAGATAGACCTTGTCGGGATAGTGGGCGACAAGGACACGGTTGAGAACAGAATACTCGAGGCCAGAGAGTGGCTTGACAGGAGCGGTTGGGGTGAGCTGGAGTTTTTGCTCAGTTATGTGTATTATCAGATGGATCGGCTGGAATTTGCCCGGATAGCGATTGAGTCGGCAGCGAAGAAGACACCTGATTCGAAGGCCGTTGGGGCGATGAAGAAAGCGATAGACGAGCGGATATCGAAGCCGTAGCGGTAAAGACAAAACCACAGGCGGTTAGTGCCCACGATAATCTGGTGCGTTGTGCCTCATCAATGAAAGAGATAAGCAGTCCTTTGAATATGGAGGAGATTTTTGCGCCTGGAGGGGCGGTTGCCCGGGTGTTTAGCGGTTATGAACGGCGCCAGCAGCAGGTCGAGATGGCAAAAGCGGTGCAGCGGGCGTTCGCGGCAAGGCGGCATCTGGTTGTGGAGGCGGGCACGGGTGTCGGCAAGAGCTTTGCGTATCTGGCGCCGGCGGTAGAACGGGCGTGCAGCAGGCCTCCCGGCGCGCCGGGGGCGGGCAGGGTCGTCATCAGCACATTCACCATCACTTTGCAGGAGCAGCTAATCAATAAAGATATTCCCTGTCTGGGAGAATGTCTGGGCCTGGGTTTTAATGCGGTATTGGCGAAGGGCAGGGCGAATTACTTATGCAAACGCCGACTTGAGTTTGCGCTGCGGAGACAGATGGGCCTGTTCGACCAGTTCGGCACAGCTCTTGCAGAGATAAACGACTGGGCGGCCAGGACCAAGGACGGGTCGCTCAGTGATATGCCCTTTGTCCCGGAGGCCAGAGTGTGGGACGCGGTTAAAAGCGAGCACGGGAATTGTCGCGGCAGGCGTTGCGGGCATTTTGCGAGCTGCTTCTGCTGGCAGGCAAGGCGACAATTAGAGAACGCGAATGTAATTGTGACGAATCACGCGATGTTATTCAGCGACCTTGCGCTGCGGGAAGAAGATGCTTCGATACTGCCGGATTATCAGTGGGTTATTGTAGATGAGGCGCACAATATCGAGCGGGTTGCTGAGGAGCATTTCGGGATTGATATAAGCAGCGGGTCAGTGAGGTTTCTATTGGACGGTTTATATAATCCGCGGACGCACAAGGGGCTTTTGGTGTACGTCGAGGCGGGAAAATTAACAGATCTGGTCGTCAAGGCAGCTCAGGCAGCGAGGGAATTTTTCAAAAGCGTTCGGCAGTGGCATGACCGGACCAAGGAACAGACCAATGGCAGATGCTATAAAAACTTTGTCGAGGATAGTGTTTCGGCAAATTTGAAAGAACTGCGTTTAGGTTTGTCGCAGTTGGCAAAACAGGCCAGAGACGAGGATGAGCGGTTTGAAATGATGCGATACGTGGATAAATGCACGGCGTTATTGCAGGATTTGGAGGCCTTCTTGCTGCAGACAAAACAGGATTATGTGTATTGGGTTGAGGTTAGTGAAAATGGACCCCTCGACTCTGCTCGGGGCAGGCGTGAGGCGGTGAGTTTGAAAAGCGCGCCGTTGAACGTCGGGCCGGATGTGAAAAAGTGCCTGTTCGACAAGTTTGAATCGGTGGTAATGACAAGCGCGACATTGAGCAGCGGTGCCGCACCTATTCCGCCTGATGCTCTAAAGGCGAGTGGTGCAGTACATAAAAATAATTGGCGAGCGGAGAGCAATGAGACCCCAAGGAACGGAATAGGTGCGGCAGGGAAAGCCGGTTTTAAATTTTTTGCAGGGAGGGTGGGGCTGGAAAGTTTTGAGGGGCTTTGGCTGGGTTCGCCGTTCGATTATCAAAAGCAGGTAACGCTTTATATCGAGAAGGACCTGCCGGAGCCAAACAGCGATGATTTTGTCGAAGCGGCCTGCGAGGCGGTGAAGAAATATATCCTGAAGACACAAGGCAGGGCGTTTGTGCTTTTCACGAGTTACCAGATGCTCGAAAGTTTTGCGAAACAACTGGCGGACTGGTTTAGCCAGAACAATATCGAGTTATTGCAGCAAGGGGTGGGGCTTGACAGGACGTCGCTATTGAAACGATTCAAAAGAGATAATCGCTGTGTGCTGTTCGGGACGGACAGCTTCTGGCAGGGGGTGGACGTGGCTGGGGAGGCGTTGTCGAACGTGATAATCGTTCGACTGCCTTTCGCGGTGCCTGATACGCCTTTATTGGCGGGTCGGTTAGACAAAATAAGAGAGGATGGGGGCAATCCGTTCTTAGAGTATCAATTGCCATTGGCGATAATCAAATTCAAGCAGGGTTTTGGCCGACTGATTCGCACAAAGACGGATACGGGCATAGTTGTTATTTTGGATTCCCGCATATTGAGCAAGTCCTACGGCGAGAAGTTCTTAGCCGCGATACCGAAGTGCAGGACTGAAATCGTCGCTCGTGGCTCGTCCGCCCTGACAAGTTGGGGCGAGACCTCGCCAAATGGCGGGTGACTCGTCGCTCGTATTTGGTCCCAGCGTGCCGTCGAGGCTTTGTTAGGAAGGACAATCAGTACTTGCCGTAAGTTCTTGCGGTGTGGACCATAGCGAAGAGGTTTTCGTCGGGGGTGTCGCGGCCACACTGGTCGCCTGTTGAGAGGATGAAACGGCCGCCATCGGCGGCGTCGTCAATGGCCTTTTTGCTCGCCGCGATTACGTCATCGGGGCTGCCGAAGAGCATCACTTCCGTTGTGTGGAGGTTTCCTTTGAGAGTGAGCTTGTCGCCGTAGAGTTTTTTGATTTCCGCGAGGTTGCAGTCGCCCATCGGAGGGATTTCAAGCGGGTCGATTACGGTGAGGGTTGTTTCTTCAGCCATAATTTTAATAAGGGCTTTTTCAGGGCCGCAGGAGTGGATATGTGTTGGGAAGCCGGCTTTTGTGGCAAGCTCGATAGCGCGTTTGACGGCTGGGAAGGCAAGCTGACGAAAGATATCGACGGTCTGAAAAATCAGCGTTCCTGAGCCGCCGACGCAGAGGAAATCGGGCAGAACATCCCCGCCTTTAGGCCCGCGGCTTAGCCGCGAGGCGGGCGAGGTCTCGCCTTCGGCTCTGCCGACGGTGGGCATTTTCATAATGTTGGCGAATCTTCTTTCGACTCGCTCGATGAGAGTATCGCGCCAATAGTCGTGGAGTTCGGGGTGGTCATAGTAGTCGTAGATATCCTGCTCGCAGGAGAGGATGGAGGAGCTGGCGAGGAATACGCCGACGAGGCCCTGGTCGCCGATGAGTTGTTTTACCCGGGCAAGGCCGGCGGGGCCTGTATCGGCAGGTTTTACATTTTCGAGCGGCTCAAACTTTTCAGGGACATCGGGCAAGCCGATTTTTGAAGGAGGAATCCAATCTGTGGGTGAGTCTGCGACGTAATAGACGCAGATGCGAGGTTCCCAGATTCGCTTATTATTTTCGACGCGAGAGCGCTGGATGACGATGCGTTCGGGACTTTTGAAGACGATGAACCGCTGCCAATGGTCGGAGGGGACAATCTTTTTTTGCTGTTCGGGCGTGGCGGGCAATCTTTCCCAGGGGACGCAATCCTGCTCATCAGGGAAGGAAAGCCAGAAGTAGCCATCCATAAGGGAGTCGATATTGAAGCGCTTCGCAGCGGCGATGTAGGCCTGCCAGATAGGCGGGTCGTTGTAGAGATACAGGTCCCAGAAGGGTTTTCCCGTCAGGCGGGCGGGAATCATATTGGAGAAGTCCGGCGCAACGGGGACGCAATCGGGAATTTTGCCGTTCAGAACGGTAATTAATCGTTCTCGCGGAGTCATAGCATTTGATAATATATCAAAAATCAAAGAGCACCCCATGAAATCTGGAAGATTTCCGGGACTAAGTCCTTGAAATTTCTTCGAAATTTCTAAGGGAAGTGCAAAATTACATATCAAAATGCTAAAAGGCCGAGAGTTACGGTATAACCGAAACTCTCGGCCAAATTCTCAGGGCAACATTTAAAATTAAACTTTTCGTTTTCGCAGAAACAGGCCGCCCCCTGCCTACAACTTGCAGGGGCAGGCGAGGGTGAGAAGTAAAAGCATCTCAATTGCACCCTAAACTTGCCATAAGGTCTTGTATCATTTGCGCTAACTCAGCAGATGCGGGACCAGTGACAAAATCCGGTGGTGGTTTTTGACCGTCGGTCTTTCCAAGCGCAGCATGCAACTGCCCACAGGCACCAGCAATATCCTCAGCTTTTATAAGCTCACCTGCTGTCTTGATCATATTAATCAAAGCACCTAATTGCCCCTTTCCTGCTGGGCCGGATTTGGCCGGAACTAAGGTTCCATCAGCCACAGATTCGTCAATAAAATCAAGAATTTCCTGTATCGGATCTGATTCGGGAACAACTCCAATTGCAGGATAAAATTCGGCAAAATTAGGAGTGTTAGTAAGATTAACCCTTTCTGTACCATCTACTTTCATCTTCCATATGTCTGTATTTCCAGAGGAATCGCTATTGAAAAATAGATACTGACCATCGGGAGACCAAGCAGGCCAGACCTCTTGAGATACTGACCAATCTGGAGTTATATCAACTAAATTTGCCCCATCTGCATCTGATATCCAAATGTCCCAGGAACCTGTTTGGGTATTCAACCCTTGTAAAGCGAGTTTTGTTCCGTCCGGCGACCAGACCGCATAGTTGAAAGCCCCGCCTTCTTCATGATGGGTTATCTGAGTTGAAATATCAGAGATTGAATCATAAACAAATGCATCGCTGTTATATGTAAATGTTCCCCAGTCCGAGTATGATATTTTTGTTCCGTCCGGCGACAATCTTGTATGAGATGCGTAAAAACCCAGGTCAATTAAGTTTGTGCCATCTACATTGACTGAATATGCTTTTTCATAAACTCTTTGGAAGATAATCTGGCTTCCATCAGGCGAAAAACACGGAAAAACCGCCCATCCAATATTTGTAACTTTTGTTAGGCTAGTCCCATCAGGCTTAACAACATAAATGTCAGCACCTCCATGCACGCCACCAGATACTGTTAACCATTGTCCATCCTGTGACCATTGCGGGACAAAAGCGGGTAAACCCTGAAATGGGACTTGAAAGAGAGAGCTGCCATCTGCCTTCATGACATACAAGTTTTGGTTTTCTCCGGTAAAAGCGATATTCCAATTCGATTCTCCGCGCAAATTGCTGTCAAACAAGTAAAGCACTAATAAACAGATTAAAAGTGACTTTTTCATTTTCTTCCCCTTCTTAAAATTGATAATGGTTTTAGCGCAGATTTTGCGCACGGATGTTTATTTAAGTGGATTGTTCGCAAATGATGCATTGCCTCTCTCATACCCTTCTCCTTACTTTTTCTTGCCTTTTGCCCCCAGACAAACTCAGGTTGAAATTAGAACATATAGCGAGGAGAAGTCAAGAGAAAAATGGAGATGTTAATCTGGGTAAGATAAAGCGCTTGTTTTATACAGTTGTATAAAACAGTTGTATAAAGCGCTTGTATAAAACGTTTGTATAAAGCGCTTGTTGGGCACAAGCGCGCAAGTCGAAAACCCTTAGAAGCCGACTTTTTCAAAAATTTTTTTAATCCTTTATTTATAAGCACTTAAGCACTTTTGGGACCCCCTTCTACCATCAGGAAATACCTTAGTTTTCGTCAAAAGCGCGCAAGTTCGCGCCATATACGGAGGCACATGAGTGCCCAGGTGAACAGGCGAAAAGGCGAGCAGGTGAAAGGTTAAAGAAAACGGAAGATGGAAGGGAAAAGTAAAAGTAACTCGTTAAACGGTTGCGGTTCCGCCTTCGCTAATGCTACGGCGGACAAGTGCGCGGCTCGTATCGGTTGCGTTAAACGTAAGACGTTCAACGAAACGAGTAGCGCTACCATCGGACGTGACACACAACCTGTATAGTGAGAGGGATTGAGATGGCGTTTGAGCTTTCGATATTTAGTCGGGATGGAGTTAATGAGCTACTGGATGGGGAGTACCTCGATTGGCTGGTTGATGAGCGGGCTGGCCAGATACAGGCACACTTCGGGAAGATGTGGGAATACTACGCGAATCCAATAATGGATTTGCATCGAGGAAGCAGCCACTCAGTCGAGCACAAAGCAAGCGAGAACGGCAAGTGCTACGTTCAGGCGCAGGAATATGGATTGCCCGCCCGGATAACGGGGTTAGTGCGCTGTGCGGAGGCGGGGGTGTTCGGGGGCAGGTCTGTCGGGGACATACAGCGCAAAGAGGTGGTTGTTGAGAATGATATAGCGTGGCGGATAAACGCCGCGGTGGATTTTTTGTTCGGCAAGCCAATAAGCGTGGTATCCCGAACGCCGGATGGCGTGAGACGCGCAGAAATCGAGGGGATAATAAAGGCGGTGATTTCGGCCAACGGCGGTATCGGGTTTTTCCAGGATATGGCGGTGCTCGGGGGCGTCTATGGTTTCGTCGATTGTATGGTCAGGCCTGGCCGAGAAATCTACGAGCGCATTTCGACCCCCTCCCAAGACCTCGGTTACGAGGTTGTGCTTGAATTGGCACGCGCAATCGGACTGGAGCTGATAGAGGCGCCTCGGGCACTGCCTGTTCTGGATGAGAATGATTACCGCAGGGTGATTTACTACGTGCAGCATTTTCAGCAGGCGAAAAATCTTCTGGCCGGCGGCGGAGGGATGTTGTGGCGGCTACTCGGTGGGCAGGCAGACAAGCGCCAGGTTGTATCGGTGACGGAGATTACGTCGGCGGATGCGTGGCAGAGGTATGAGGACAAGGAGCTTGTCGCGGAAGGTCATAGCCCCTGGGGATTTTTGCCGGTGGTGCATATTCAGAATTTGGCGCAGCCGTTTTACTACGAGGGGCAAAGCGACGTTGAGCCATTGATACCGATACAGGACGAGCTGAATACACGGCTTTCTGACAGGGCGAGCCGGATAACGATGCAGTCGTTCAAGATGTATTTAGGCAAGGGAATAGAGGGTTTCGCGGATAAGCCGGTTTCGCCTGGTGTGATGTGGTACACAGACAATCCGGATGCGTCGGTGGAGGAATTTGGGGGCGATGAAAACAATCCGAGCGAGGGGCTGCACATAGCGGAGATGAGGGAGGCGATGGACAAAATCAGCGGCGTTACTCCGCTTGTGGCGGGCCTGATTCGCAGCAGGTTAGGCAATCTGACGAGCGCCGTTGCGCTGAAGCTGACGCTGATGGGGATGCTTTCGAAGACGGAGCGCAAGAGATTCACCTACGGCGAGGGTCTAAAGAAAATCGTGCGGATGGTTCTGGAGATTTTAGACAAGGCGAATATCTACAGGACCAGCGAGCGTGACAGGGAGGTGGAGATAATTTTCCCTGACCCGCTGCCGGAGAACGTGATGGATAAGTTAGAGGAGGCAAAGGCCAAGAAAGAGCTGGGTGTTCCGACTGAGCAGGTGCTCAGAGAGCTGGGGTATGAGACGAGTGTTTAGTTTTTAGCAGGGTTTAGGAGGACAAAAAGATGAGTGCGACAGAGTCGCAAGGTAATTTGTCAGAAGACAAAGTTAGCCAAGAAGAAGTGGGCAATGTGAGGATGGTGCCTGTTGCGGAAGCGGTTCGATATCACAGGCGAGCGCAGAGCGCAGAGAAGCAGGTGGAAGAGCTTGCCGGGGAGTTGGAGGAAGCGAGAGCCGAATCGGTGAAGCTGGCCGAGGAACTGAAAGCGACGCGGAAGGAGCAGGAGCTGACGAGGCGGCTGGCTGCGGCGGGGGCGAGGGATTTGGAGGCGGCGACGTTGATGGCCAAGGCGCGACTTTCAGGCGGAGACAAGGCGGATTTGGACGGCGTTGTGGAGCAGTTGAAGAGGGAGAAACAGTATCTGTTCATCGAGAAGATGTCCACCGAGGCGACAGTCAGGACATCGCCGGCCAAGGAGCAGAGAGGCGGCGGAACTGGTATTGAGAGGGCGGCGAAGAGGGCCGCGGGCACAGGCAGCCGGGCGGATTTGCAGGAGTATATGAGGAAGCGAAGAAGCGTTATTTGATTGCGGATTGAAATGGATTCCTGCTTTCGCAGGAATGACAAAGAAAGATAGGAGAAAAGAAAATGGCATTTACGGGAAAAGCGACATATTCGGCAGGGGCGACTTTGCCGGAGCTGGCAGAGGATGTTTCGGATTTGGTCGGGATAATTTCACCTTATGAGACGCCTCTTTTGGATGCACTGGGGGACCCTTTGCGAGAGGCAACGAGCACGCATCACGAGTGGCTTGAGGACGAACTGCTGCCGAACAAGGATGCGATAGACGACAACACGTTCACCGACCCGGACGCGGACACGCAGTTCGGCGTGGACAACGGCAGCAGGTTCAAAGTGGGCGACCAGATACAAGTCGAGGGCAGCAAGGAATTGATGCTGGTTACGGTGGTGAACGGCAACACGATAAGTGTGATGCGCGGTTACGGCGGCACAACGCCGGAGAATCTTGCGGATAATCAGGTAATCAACATTCTGGGCAATGCTGCTTTGGAAGGGGCGGAAAAACCGGGTGTGAGGTTTACCAATCGCAGGCGGTGCGGCAACTACACGCAGATTTTCACGGCGGCGGTAGAGGTTTCCGGGACGGATATTGCGGCAGGTAAACTAGGTTTGGCGGATGAGATGGACTATCAGAAACAGGAACGGCTACGAGAGATGATTCGAGACCTGGAGAATACGGTGGTCAACGGGGGTCAGCCGACGAGCAGTCCGCAGGGCAGCGATTCGGCGAGACGGACGATGAAGGGGATTGTGCAACACGTGGAGACCAACGTATTTCACACGGGGATGAGCGGGTTTCCGTCGGGAAACGACCTGGATGAAACGAAGATTAACTACGTGCTGAGGCAAATCTGGGCCAGCAGCAGCGGGAATATCGACTTGATTGTCGTTGGCGGGTTTCAGAAGCGGCGGATTAACAGTTTTGTGTCGAGCAGCAGGAGTTACGCGGCCAGCGACGTGAAGTTCACCGACCTGGTCAACATCTACGAGAGTGATTTTGGCATTTGCCGGATTGTTACGACGCGGTGGGTGCCGCAGGACACGGTGCTGCTTTTGGATTCGTCGCGGATAGCGGTGCTGCCTTTGGCGGGGAGAAGCTTTTACTTCAAGCCGTTGGCGAGCAGCGGTGACTATGAGTGCGGCGAGCTGATTGGCGAGTACACGGTGGAGTTGAAGAACGAGGCGGCACACGGGGTTATTCGCGGGTTGAGCGTGAGTTAGACGGGCGTTTAGCGGATGGCGGGTAGTCCCGAGGTGTCGGGACTATCCGCAGCCGCTGCGAAGAAGGGAGTTTAGAAGCAATGGTCAGGTTATGCAATGATATTGATATTTTGAAGTATGAGCCGGCGTTGTTTGGCGAGCTTCATCCGACGAATCAGGTTTTGGCGGCGGGGTCGGGCGGCGAGCTTGCGGGGACGACATTTACGGCAAGCGGCGCTGATTTCGAGGCGGGGCAGGTTGAGCCGGGCGGGGTAATCTACCTGCGGTCGGCGGATGGATTGCTCGAGGGCGCATACGAGATTGTGGCGGTGGACTCGGCGACGCAGCTTTGCGTTTCGGTTCTGCGGGCGGACTCAGAGGCGGACCCGATAGCTCCGCCGGTGGATTTGACAAGCTCACCACAGGCGGGCAGTGACATTTCTTATCGGATAAGCACGCTGCGGCCACAGACGGCGGAGGTGAGCTTGCGGCTGACGGAGTATCTCTGGATTAAACCAGGGCAGGTAATCAGCGATTTTTCGGCGGAGGATATTCTGGACTCGGGGGCGATTCGGCAGGTGTGCGCCATGGGAGTGATAGCATCAGCATACAAGATGCTGGCGAGCAGTGCAGGTGGTGAGGATTTGTGGAACAAGGGGCTTCATTACGAGCAGTTGTTTGCGAAGGGGATGGAACGCTGCCGGGTCGCTTTGGATGGGGACGGCGACGGGGTAGTTGATTCAATTCGGTTTGGCGGATGCGGACGGCTGGTAAGAGACTGATTATTGATAATTGATTATTGCTGGTTGGACTATGAGTGCGAGTTTGGATGGGATAGTGATGTTCGTTGATGGAGAGTCGCAAATCGAGGTTGGGAGTTTAACCCGTGAGCATATAGAGAGGGCGGTTGTGGGGCTTGACGGCGTGGTGAGTATCGATTTGGGCGGACGCGAGCGGAAGGTTCGTCAAACAGGCGAGTTTAGGACCAGAAGCAAGACAGAGCTGAACAGCAGAGTTGGAGCGATATCGGCCTTGATGGATGGGGGCACGCATACGCTGGTGACTATGCAGGGCGAGACATTCGAGAATCTGCGGATTGATTCAGTGAGCGTGAAGAACGAGCGGGTCAGCGGAAGCGGCATCGTTGCTGACTACGAGATAATCTATACGCAGTTGATGGTGTAGTGATGGGACTTGTAAGCAGCGGGATAGATAGTGTAAGGGTTTTTGAGCTGCCGATGGGGGTGTGGGCGGACGGCGGAGTTGTTGCTGGGCCGAGGGTTTGCTTAGTGAGGTGGCGCTCGGCGTGGGTTGATAAGCTCCATCAGGTGTATGTCAATGGCAGGTATGGTGGGGCAACGGTTGACTGCGAGCAGCGACAAATAGTGGTGCAGGCGCCGAGTAGTTTTGAGCGGGCGGTTCGGGTAGAGGTTTTCGCTGTTGAGCCAGGAGAGGCGGGCGTTGATTTTGGCGATGAGTTAAAGCAGGGCGATGGGGACAGTGGCCGGGTTAAATTGAGCTTGTTGCGGAGTCAGCGTTTGGCGGCGGGTGCGAGTTTTGAGGTTTACTTTGACGGAGGAAGCGGCGAGGTTGACTACGAGCATCTGATAGGCGAGGGACCTGTGTGGGGGTGCTGGCAGGATAAGGCGGGCTTAGGATTAGCCAGATTCGGGGAAGGGGATTTTGGGTATGAGTGGGCGGCTGGGGTAGGATTTAGCAGAGGCAGGTTTGCATTAGGTGAGTTCGGAGTTGACGCGGATGTTATCGAATGGGTGAGTCCGGCTTTGGAGGCGGGCGTGTACAGATTTGGGATTAAGGTCATCGATGAGGCGGGCAATGAGAGTGCGGCGAGCGAGACGGAGGAAATGACGGTGATATCGGCGGCGAGGCCGGCGGAAGGACTAAAGGTTTTGTCTTTTAATGAAGAAACGAATGAGATGGTGCTTGGGGTACTTGAATAAAAACCTGGATTCCTGCTTTCGCAGGAATGACAAGATTGGGGGAAAATTATGAGCGAGGTTTATCCAAATGACAATGAGTTGTTGAATTTGCAGGCGGACGGCGAGACTGGAGTGGAGTATATAGCGACAGGTCAGTCGCCTTATTATCTACACTTCAGGAAATTGTTGTATCGGCTTTTATTGGCGACAAGACGTGCTAATGACCTGCGTGTATATGATGAAGGCGGGCTGGATATCGGAGTGAAGCCGGGGAAGTTCTGGGCGGGGACGCAGCAAGTTAGTTATGCGGGGTCGTCGGGCAACACGTTGGCGGATGACAAGGCGAATGTCTACTTATATCTGACGGCCAGCGGGACGCTTGTTACTAACGAATACAATGGTTTTCCTGATATGGCGACCGCGCCGCATATTCGGCTGGCGACTGTTACGACTTCGGATGGGGACATAACGTCGATAACGGACTGTCGGGTGGGGCACAATGTATCGCCTTATGGGGCCGGCGGGGTGAGGACGAATATCGAGGCGCACACGAGCAACGATACACTTGCCGTGTGGGAGTCGGGAAGCGTCCACACAAATTTTGGAGCGACAGGTGCGGTGACGTTGATATTGCCTGCATCGGCGCCAGCGGGGACGGTATTCAGTTTTGCCGTTCAGGCGGCACAGCAGTTGCGCATCGACCCAGGGACGAAGGCAATCAGGGACGACAGCGGGCAGACGGCGGACAAGTACAAGTGGACGGGCGCAATTGGGGCTTGCCTGAAATTAGTCAGCGATTCCAACGGCGACTGGGCGACGGCGGCGAAGCACGGGACGTGGACGGAAGAAACATAGTCAAATCAAATATCAAAAATCAAAATGCAAAATTGTGGGATGAAAGATGATTTACTTGAATGATTCGAGCAGGGTTTGGCACGTGGCGAAAAGCGGCAACGACGGCAACAGCGGGCACGCGGGGCAGTATCCGGTGAATTTAACCAACGATGCGAAGCTGACGATAGGAGCGGCGGTGAACGCTGCTCAATCCGGCGACGTTATTATCATTTGGCCGGGTGATTATGCGGAGAATGTTAACCTGGGGACAAAGGCGATTACGCTTGTCGGCATACACCGTACTAAGTCGAAGATTGTTCCCGCGTCGGGCACTGCCGTGTCAGTCGGCAACGACTGTTGTCTGCGCAATCTTGCAGCGGAAGGATTGGCAGGGACAGACCCCAAGGGTGTGGATTGTATGAACAAGCAGAACGTCGTCATCGATGGTTGTGACATCTACGGCGGTTATGACGGGATATACGGGTACGGGACAAAGTATCTATGGTTAAACAATTGTCGGATTCGGGGTAAATACGACGGGGGCAATCTGAGCTCAACGGAACAGATAATCGCAACGAATTGCATCTTTCACGGACTTGGGACGTATGGAACAACCGTGCCTTGCAGAGGGATTTGGGGCGCTGGACAGGGAACTTATCAAAGTTGCATATTTAAGGCCGAGCGAAGCGATGTCAGTAGTGCAGAATTAGCAGCTTTGAAATTATCTGCTGGCAATCGTGCAGTATTCGACAATTGCATTTTTGAGACCTCTGCCGGAGCAAGCCATACGGGCGGCGTGTATGGTCTTGTGCTCTATGATGGCAGCTCAGTCGCAGTTCTGAATAATTGCAGCTTGAAAGCCGTGTCGGCAGGAACTCCGGGTAATGGTCCTTACGATTTATATCAATCCGCGGGGGATATCGTAATCTCAAATTGCCGTTATTCGACAAAGCAGGGCACAATAATTCAGGAAGGAACCGGCTGGTCAGCGGCGGTGAAGGGTGAGTTGACGGGCATCGGGCTGGATAAGGCAGCGAAGATGCTGCTGAACAAGGCGGTGCAGAATAAGCTCACCGGAGTGATTCAGTATTACGACGACAACGGGCAGACGGTGATACTGACGCATACGCCGAGCGAGGATGAGTCGAGCATGACGAGGACGGTGAGCTGATGGAGCCGGCGTGGCTGAAAGAGGTGTTGTTTGCGGGTCAGACCGCCAATGGTTTTAAGCTTGGGACGGCGGTATCGCTTGGGTGGTTTTGGGCGAGAATCAACGGCTGTAGGATAGTGTATCGCGGCGGGAATATGGTGACGGTTGATTTTGACGACATACTGGCCGTCGCGGGCCCGGATGCAGGCGAGATTGGTCTGCCGAGGTATCTGTCGCACGAGCCGGGGCAGGTGTATTTTTATGTTGTGCGGAGTGCGAATCGCTGCGGGCAGATTGAGCGGACATTGCGGGCGGCGGTGAGGGTATCAATTGACGCATCAGGAGACCTGGAAGCGGCGAGACCTAACGACATCTTTTCACCGGCGGCAAGGCAGATAAGGGATGGCAAGGTTGAGCTTGTCTGGCATTATTGCCCGATAGAGCAGGAAAGCTGCCCGAAGGAATTGAAAGTTTACTGCGATGAGGGGACAGGCGAGGTCGATTATCAGAATCCCGTGACGAAGCTGGCGTATAAAGGGCGGAGGTTTTACCGGTATCAAAGCGACCAGCTTGAGCAGGGACGGTATCTGTTTGCGATAAGGGTTGCGGACGCAACTGGCAACGAACGAGAGTCGATGCGACAGGTTTCGGTTGAGGTTTCGGGGGCTGGCGTGGAAGCAATTGGGATTGTAGGCGTAGAAAGATTGTAGGCGGATGATGACAAACAGGATTGATTTATTTCAGCCGGAGAAAAGTGAGCTTGCGATACCTGCGGGTGCGGCGTATGTGTTTATCGATGGGCGATTGCGCCCGTATCTTGAGGTCGTGGAGATAGACCAGGCGGGCAAGCCGGATTTTGGGATGGCTCGGATGACGTATAATCCGGCTGGGGATTCAGAGCGTTGCAGGTTGGCTGTCGAGGAGATTGAAGGCGAGATTGGAATCGGCAAACTCGTCAGTATCAGATGGATATACAACATTCTTTATCCTGCGGGAGGGGCGGACGGAGTTGTGATATTTACCGGGCAGGTGGAGGGGATTGAGACGACGCTTGGGCCGGATGGCGAGAATATCGAAGTCATAGCGCGTGATATTAGTGCGACGCTTGAGCGGATTACGGTGTTTGGACGGCAGATTTGCGATATTGATGGGCGAACGGTTTTTATTGAAGGGGCAGAGACAGTTTTCAATGAGGGAGGTCAGCCGAATGCAACGGCAGAGTTGATTGAGCACGAGGGAAGCAGGATTCGGTTGTTTGCAGCGAACGCATCAGGGGCGAAGCTGTGGGATTGTGCGGATGTGATTTTGTATCTGCTTTGCGAGTATGTGCCGGCGGGCGAGCTGGCTTTGCCTGATGAGCAGCGTCTGCGAGCGATTGCCGCGGGTGAGGCGGTGCGGGACCTCGATGTGACGAGGTTAAATCTGTTAGATGCGCTTGGACGTTGCTGTGAGCAGGCGGGGCTGGAGTTCAAGTTTGTGCCGCGGTTGTGCGAAGGCGGGCCGAGACAGGCGATTGTGTTTTATCGAAAGGGTGTTGGTAAGTCGGTTGAGCTTAATCTGCAAATGGCCGGCGAGTGTATGAGTGTGTCGAAGACGAATATCTGGAAGGCGACGGGCAGTCAATGCTCGCCTGTAACGCATCGCTGGACGGGACAGGGTGACTACAAGATTTTCGAGGTGACGTTAGAGTTGGCGAAGGGCTGGCGTCCTGAGGACGAGAGCGATGATTACGACAAGTTTTCGCCATCGACGAATCCGGATTTTTACAAGGTCAAGGATGTATTTCGCAAGTGGTGTCTGAACGAGGTGGGGGATTATACAGGCGAGCCGTTCGGTCGGGGGCCTGCGTATGATTTTTCGCTCGTTTTCGCCGGCGACAAATATGTTCATCGGCACAGAAGATTCTGGCCGGCGTTATCGTGCGATTTGCAGGGAAGGTCACTTGGGTACTTTCTGGAGGTCTCATACGACGCCGGCGAGACCTGGTGGCAGTATCTATATGCGTTCGACAATCTGCTGGACGAGTGCGGGATATGGCTTGCCAGCGACCGGCTGGACATGAATGTCTGGGCGGCGGCGATACAGAGGACGCTACGGTTTCGGATAACGGCGTCGGTAGTCAGCGACGAACGATTGAGATGCACGGTTGCTGACGGGCCGGTCGGGTCGGTAACGCCGGTGGTCGAGCGTGTTATTGTAGAGCCGAGCAGATTCAAGTTCCGCAAGGTTACAGGCAAAAGCATATTCGCAGGCGTGCAGGATGGTTCGCTGGGAAGTCCGGATGAGGCGGATGATACCGATGCGCTGAATCAGTTTATCAGGCGGCGTGCACAGGCGGGCGCAGCGGTGATTGAGACGTTCGATGTGCGAACGCCATATCTTGGTCTTGGCTTTGAGGTCGGCGACATCGTGAAGACAAATCCAGACGGCAGGGACATCTTCTCAACGGCAGGCGACAATCGCAGCGTATGCCTGATTGAGCGTGTGCGGATTGATTTTGCGAAGCAGACGACACAGTTGAAAGTAGTCAGGAGCAGAATGGCGGCTGTGTAAGGAGTGAACGATGGCTGGGCAGGGAATTCGGGGTTCGGCGCTGGGTTTGATAAATGAGGCGGGGCAGCGCGAGGTGGCGCGGGTGGAGTCCGCGGGCGGCGGGCCGGCTGTGTTCACCGCGAAGGTCAAGCAACATTACTCATACAACGTCTATACGGTTCGAATGGTCGAGATACTCGCGGCGGGGCAAACGCCCGTTGAAATCGGCGGAGAGCTGAAGGCGACGAACCTGGCGGAGCATTTTTCGCTCCAGGGCCAGTTGTCGGAGGGGACTTATATCGTGATGCACAGGGTCGGGGACAAGAATGTCTTCTATACGAAGCCGTAACTGAATGAGGGACGAAAGATGACCAGACAAAATGGCAAGACGTGGCGGCTGAATAAGACGGTCAATCTGTCGGTGTTAGTGCAGTTGGCGTTTTTGGCAAGTTTGATTGTGGGAAGCTGGATGAACCTGCAAAGACAATTGGATTTATTGCAGCGGGACGTAACGAGCTTATTGGAAAGCCAGAAGCAGTCAGCGGAAAAGGTGGAAACCCTTCAGGAGAAGGTGGTTTCGTACGAGTTCAGATTGAAGGAGCTCGAGAAGGAAACACCATAAAAACGTAAATCGGTTGCGGTTGCGCCGCTCGTATCGTCAAACGTCCTACGTCTTACACAACCGAAACGAGTCGCGCAGCCGATTAACGAAAGACGAGAATGAGGCGGGATATGAAAGTCAAATTCAATTTCTGGAGGTGAATTATGAAGAAGGCAGGGGTAGTAGTAGCGGTAGGAATGTTGTTTTGTGCAGGGTGTGAGAGTATTCGTTTTGCGCCGAATGAGACGCAGAAGCAGAATGCCTGGGTGCATAATCAGACGGCGGCGATAGCGGCACAGGAGGCACAAGCCGAGCAGACGTCGGCGAAATTGCAGGAACTGACGAAACTTTCGGAGACGCAGAGCAGGGCATTTGTGGCGTATTGCGGACTGCCGGATGAGTATCCAAAGGCCGATACGGCCGAAGACGTGCTGTCCGAGTCGAACCGGCAATTAGCAACGACGGCGATAAAACAGGCAAGCGAAAGGCCGGATGCGTGGAGCGTGGCGGATTCGGCTATGAATCTTGGTATTGCGATAGCGGGTCTTTTCGGCGGGGCATACGCGACGCGAATCGGGAAGTTCCTGCAGGATGCAAAGGCGAAATCCAACGCACTGAAGGAGATTGTTTTAGCCAACGAGATTTTCAAGAAGACCAATCCCGAATCGGCGGATGCGTTCAAGGACGCGCAGCGGAACCAGTCGCCGTTGACAAAGCAGATAGTCAGCGAGGTCAAGAGCAACGTTTAGAACAGGCGTCGTCTGGTGCGGACAGAATGGCTATCACCCCTTAAACGCCAGCAACTTCGGCAAAGAAGTAAAACGCGCGTTTCGTAGCATTGTGAAAAGACATACGAAACAAGTAAACAGGCAGGTCTGGACATACTCAGGGTTGGCTGTTAAAGAGGATTCGGAAGTGTATAGCGGAACACTTGATAGAAATGACCGATAATCGGATACGAGGGCTACAGGCAAATCTTAATTTGTTGTTGAAACAATCTCAAAAAGTAGTCCGTATAATAATAGAGAAAGCAGTGTAGCGAGTGTAGATATGTAGCATAAGGGAAGGTATAAGAATAATTTATGGAAGACAAATTCTTTTTCATAAAGGACTTATGCGCTGAAAAAAGGGAAAAAGGAGGAATAATTTGGCAAGGACGTGATTTAAACCGATAATATAATTAGCTCATCTACCATGTGTAGAAGGAGTACCGACGCCGTCCTTTGGGGCGGCGTCAGCCGTTTTTAGCTTTGATAAAGTTATCTCTTTCTTTTCTTAATTTTTCCTTCCTACGCTCCCTTTCGGTACAGTACACAGTTATCAGCTGCATATATTTAAAACCGTCCCGTTTACGGCATCGTTCCCCGAGGACAATAAGAAATTCTTCGTTAAACCAAAGTAACCACCTAATTTCTCCTTGTCTTTGGACAAACCAACAATCCACCTGGGGGCTATGACTATGTTCAATAACTGCTTTTATCCAGCATATTCTTTCACATCTTTTGATATCTGGCGTCCTGTTGTTTTCGTCTGGCCCTTCGGAGGTGCAATGCCAAAAAGAAGCCTCTTTACCTTTTATCAGGTCACGTCTACATCTAATCCACTTGCCCTGAAATTTAGGTTGATTCTCAATAAAATCCCTGTATAATATCGCGTAGACTTCATCTTCATAGCGTTGCCAATTGCCGCCGAAGTCCTCGAACAAAAGCAGATCTGGAAGCCAGTCAGGCAGATTACACATCGATTTCCTCTTGGGCCCGCCAGACCAAAATATTAAACTTCTTTTCCCTTAACAAAGTGCTTTGTGTAAGAGAATACCCGCTTTGCTTTCTAATCAGCTCAATCACAGCAGTTTTTGCGCCACTTGAGCTTAGCTTCCTGTTTGCATAGCCGACCGCACCTGTGAGCAAATCGGCCAATTGGATTTGTTCGACCTCGTGAGAAGCGACTGGTTGTATCCTTTTTATAATGTGTCTGTCAAAATCATATAGACTGTTGCAGATGACTTTTTGGAGTTTAGTTGCCTTGACAATGCCGTGAGTGTCCTTGATATCGAGGTAGATTCTGTATTCTGACTGAGGGTCGAGTATTGCCTTGAGCAAAGTGAAGTACATCTTATAATACCAATCGTCGTGAGTCTGCCTGAAGCGACTGTGTTGTAGTTTAGACTTGTCCGGAACAATTAAGGTGCGAAAAGAAAGGTCATTTTCTTTGAAGAAGTAGTCAATGAGGGCAGAGTAGAATGACACCTTAGCTGGAGAGACCTTCACCCACTTTGTTTCAAAGCTGCTTTGAAAGTTATGTTGTTGTTTAAGCTTACGTATCTTGTTGGCAATGTTTGGGGTTTGCTCCAGCGGGCAAGAAACCGCTCCGAGAACCATCACGCCTGTGCGGTCGTGTTCGAGGTGGCAGCTTTCGTCGCAGTAGATGTTGTATATTTGGCTCATAAATTGTCTCCTGAATAAGGCAATGATAGCAGATTTGGGGGGAAAGTTAAGAAATTTGAGCCGTTTTGGTATAAGTATCAACCAACTCGGCTCTTGTCGTTGGCGGTATCAAATTTTTGTATGATGGGCTAAAGCCGGTCGTATGATTTATGCGTTCTTTCCCGGCTACGCCGAGGCGAGCGGCTCCCAGCTCAGCACTGAGTTGGGCCGAGACGAGCGGCGGCGGAGCAGCAGGCCGACAAAGCCGAGCGATGCAATAGTCATCACGTCGGGGAATAGGTCAATGGTATCGCCCCGGACTGGAACAGCCCGTTGCCCCACGCCGTCGGTCGGCTCCAGGTACACAATACAAACCAAGCCATCATCAGATTGTATGCCAATCACTATGCCAGAGGACGCCGTCAAAAGGACATTATCGGTGGCGGGATTATCATTGAACGGAAGTCCTATTCCCGCCTGTGCCCCGGCGGTCAGGCCCAGAATCATTATTAGCACTGTCAGCTTTTTCATTTTTTATCTCCTTAAAACTCGTGCTGTTTATCAGCACCTGATTGCTTACATTGTCGCCCATCCGCGCAAGAAATGTCTATAAGCAATCTGCCTAATTTGGGTGTCGCAAATGCTCATATTTGAATCGCGGACGGTAGCGCTGGTGGAACGAATCGGCGGTAAGATGTTTGCAGAAGCGTAGAGGATTTTTCGATTCTCTAGGAGAGCCGCCCGGTGCGCCGGGATTAGTTAACGCGGCTCAGTCAAGGGCCGGAGGACTACTGCGTCAGTTTCAGCCAGGCGATTGCCTCGTCCTTTTCGGTGAAGTACTGGACTTTAATTGACTCGAGGAATGACGCGTTCTTGAAGAACGTGAACTCGCTGCTGTGGGGCGAAGACTCGTCATATAAGCCGGCTATCCTGAATTCAGGTCCCACCCCAACTTCCTTTAACAGCTTGGGCAGGTCATCTATCTGCAATACGGTAAACTTGGGCACCATATCGCGAAAGTCAATAAAAACCTTGTGTGAGCCGTGCCTGATTGCGAAAGGAAACACCTCTTCGCAAAACTTCTTGTGCTGGTCCCAGTCCATAAGGCCGGACGTCTTCACACACACAATTTTGTCTTTTTCCAGATAATCGATCGTCCATTTCATTGCCTTGCCTCCTGTAATATCTCATTATAGGGCCTATACATGATACTATAGTTACGGATTCGGGCAATTGTAAATAGACGAATTTGACGCACATTTTATTGCATCCCGCCGGATTAATTTCTAAACGCTATCCGCTAAACGCCTGTCCCGAGCAAAGTCGAGGGGCTGAACCTGTTTTTTATCTTGTTTTCGTGAAAATTTTTTTGTTGCAGGCCGATTGACTTAGCGGTAGATTATAATAAATATCAACATCCGGGTGTTTAGTCGCTTTTGCGGAAGATAAGTTGATAATTGATAACGTGAATTAAGTCCCGCCCAGCGTTGGGTGGGGCAGAACCTGTATGAGAAACCGTTCCGCCGAAGGAGGACCCGCCGGTAGGCGAGGTCCCGCCGAAGGCGGACAAGTATTGGCAGGGCAATGAAATCGTGAAGAGACCATATAAGCAGGGAACGTACACGAAGCAGGAAGTTGCGCTTCTGAAAAAGGAGTATCCAGCCAAAAGCGCAGTAGTGCTTGCGGTGAAACTGAAACGCTCGCTCATCTCGGTGCAGCGACAACTTCGCCGGCTGCACATCCACAGAAGGAAAAAATCCTCCTGGACCCCCAGACAGCTCAAGCTGCTGCGCAGGATTTACAAGGCAACGGCGACCTGGGAAATCGCAAATCAGCTCGATAAAACCCCCTCCGAAATCAAGCGCAAAGCCGCTGAGTTGCATCTGAAGAAGTAGCCGGACCATTCACGGCACGGGCGCGGAACAGCGACGGACCAAGGACGACCGCGTATGATAATCGGCGTGATGACAGCCAATCTGCACTTGCAGGGTATCGGCTCGCTTAAAGAGAAACGCAGCATCGTAAAATCCGTAATTGGCCGGCTGCAAAGTAGATTCAATATCTCCATTTCCGAAGTTGACCACAACGACAGCAAGGAAATCGCCACCCTCGGCATCTCCGTCGTCGGCAACGACACATCATTCATCGACAGCCAGCTCGAAGCCGTCGCTACCTTTATGCGACGCGATGGCCGTTTCTACCTGGGCAGCGTCGAACGCGAAACCTTCGGCGCTTAACCCCCTCCTCGCTATTCTGACAGTTTCTTCGCAATACGCACGACGCACTACGCAAGACTTGTTATAATTCCATTGATGTTGTCCGAACAATTAAACGATATTTATAACCTGCTCTTCGCTCGATTCGGCCCGCAGCACTGGTGGCCGGGCGAAACCCAGTTCGAAATCATCATCGGCGCTATCCTTACTCAGAACACTAACTGGGCCAACGTCGAAAAGGCAATCACCAACCTCAAAAAGGCCAATGTGCTTACCTCCGACCGACTTCACCGGCTCGACATAAAAAACCTCGCTGACCTCATTCGTCCCGCTGGCTACTACAACATAAAGGCAAAGCGCCTGAAAAACTTCCTCAACTGGTTCGCCGACAATTACAACCTGCAACTCTCCCGTTTGGAAAGCGTCCCCACCGACCAGCTTCGCAGCGAATTACTCTCTGTAAAAGGCATTGGCCCCGAAACCGCCGACTCAATCCTCCTTTACGCTCTCAATCGCCCCGTATTCGTCATCGATGCCTACACCGCCCGTATCTGCTCCCGCCATCACCTCATCGACGAAGGCGCCGACTACGACGAGATAAAAGACCTCTTCGAGTCGCATCTGCCCGCCGATATTCAACTCTTCAACGAATATCACGCGCTTCTCGTCCGCCTCGGCAAGGACTTCTGCAAACCCACCCCTAAATGCGACACTTGTCCCCTCGTAGCGTAGCGTCGTAGCGAAGCGTAGACCCCCAGCCCCGTGAAATCCAAAGGATTTCCGGGACTTTGGTCCTCGGAATCCCGAACCATCGGGATTCCAGAGGGCGTCTTGCGTAGCGAAGCGTAGTCCCTTTCTGGGGATTCGATTTCGAATCAGCAGGGGGTAGACCCCAGCGTCCGTAGCATAGCGAAGACCCCAGAACGTTTACCCTGCGTAGCCGTTTTCGGCGAAGTAGGGTCGTTATCTGGGGCCTATATCAAACCGCATTTGCCGAAATACTGACCGACAGCTATGTTTCAAACATTTGTATAAAGCGCTTGTTTTATACAGTTGTATAAAGCGCTTGTTGGGCAAAAGCGCGCAAGTCGAAAACCCTTAGAAACCTACTTTTTCAAATTTTTTTTTACCCCTTTCCCCATAAGCACTTAAGCACTTTTTGCACCCCTTTTTACCATCAGGAAATACCTTAGTTTTCGTCAATATCGCGCAAGTTCGCGCCATATATAGAGGAACTATGTGGTCCTTCTTTGGGTGTTTACTCGCCGAAGGCGTGGTTTAGCCGCCGCCGGCACGGCGGCGCAATATTTAAGGTTTGCCTGCCGCTTTGCGGCAGGGCAAACAAATAAAAAATAGAAAATACAAAATAAAAAATTTTTACGGAGGAGAGAACTATGAAACTTCGCTTAACAATTAACGTTCCCAACTGGCTCGACCATATTTTCACCTGGCCCCTGCTCACCTATCGCCTTCTCCGTTACGGCTACCCCTTCCGCAGAATCCGCCTCACGGAAGGCAAATTCACTATTGTTGACCCTCCTGACTTCTATCGGCTGAACTCCTTCGATTGGCTATGCTCTGGAAGGGATGACAATCTTTACGCCGCCCGTGTCATCCGCACACCCACAGGTCGGCTTAATACCATATTGATGCACAAGGAAATCCTCGATGCGCCCCCTGGCCTCTTGGTTGACCATACAAATACTGATTCCCTCGATAATCGCAGGTCTAATCTTCGTCTGGCCACGCCTTCGCAGAATTCCTGCAACAGCCGAAGAGATAAATCAAAAACCTTATCGCGTTTCAGAGGCGTCTCTTTTAGCAAGCGTAAGCAAAAATGGTTTGCCGCAATCCGTGCCAATGGCCGAAAACTCTGGCTCGGCTACTTCGACTCCGAACTCTCCGCCGCTAAAGCGTATGATCGAGCTGCAATCCAATACCATGCCGACTTTGCCAGACTTAACTTTTCGAGGGATGAGTATACCAATGATATAAGACCATCGTAATGCAGCGTCGTAGTGAAACGAAGACCCTCATGCCGTTTTTCACGCAGGGAAAAGTTATGGGGGAAGACCCCCGCGTCGTATTTTTTCGAAGCCTCGTATTGCAATGGCGAAGGAAATGCGTAGCCTCATTTTATGAGGCGTAGTCTCGTTTCAGCGAGGTTGCGGGGGCAATGCGGCGCGTAAGTACCACGGGGAGTTTGCAATGCTTAATTTTGGTTAAAATTTAGCCCCCGAATTTATTCTGAGTTCGTTGGGCGTTTCACGGATATATCTTCGAGCGAAACAACGATCGTCAGGCAAATTCCTCTTGCTTTTTTTAGTAAATAATTCAATAATGAAGAGGTAGAAGCGACGCTTACTATTTTGGAGATACTCAATGCTTGGGAAAGGTTGGTGGCCCTTTGTAAAACGTGGAGAACGCGACCTCATACAAAACTTGCCCGTAGGTGTTTATAGAGCTACTGCCGGCAGTGATGGGAGTTTTGTAATGGCAAATCAGACAATGGCCGATATGTTCGGTTACGATTCGGTAGAGGAGTTCTGTAAAATACCCGTGAGCCAAGTATATGCTGCGCCATCTAGGAGAATAAGTCAGGCAAACGAGTTGATAGAGAAAGGACGATTCGAGAGAAAAGAAACTCATTTTAAAAGAAAAAATGGGAAATATTTTTGGGGATCAGTAACTGCTCAATCTATTCTCGAAAATGGAAAAGTTCAGTATTTTGATGGTATAGTCGAGGATATTACTGAATTTAAAGTAGAATTTGAAAATTTGATTGATGATCTACATACAGCCGTGGCCGCGGCAGATGAGCTTCTTAAATGCACAGACCTTGATTTCTTGTACAAGCGTTCAGTTGAACTGGCAAGAGAAAAGTTAAAGGTAGAGCGTTGTGGAATGTATATTAAGACGGGCGATAACTGGCAAGGAACATTCGGCACCGATTCACTGGGGAATACCACAAATGAAAGCGATGGGCCTCTCAATAATCCCAACATCATACGATCTTTTCTCAATGCTGTAGAAATAGGTGAAAGCCCGCATTGGAGGAAATTCTCTGACTGGATGCTTACAGAATGGGATCCAATATTGAAAAAGCATAAAGATTTTAAAAAGGGCTGGCTTGTAATGACGGCTATCCGGATGCCTCCATCTCAAAATATCGAAGGAATCTTTTTTAATGACACCGCGATTACCGAAAAGGAAATGGATGCAACTCAACAGGAAATCTTAGCAGTTTATTGTTCTTTACTTGGCAGTTTGACCGCTGCCAAACGAGAGGAAAGTAAACGGAAAAAGATTGACCACAGAACTATCGACCATTGGAAGTTTGCGGTAACCGAGGCAATACGTAAGCAATGTGAAAAGTGTCCAAACTTTACAGAAATTGGGAACGATATAAAAGATGCAATTGAAAGGATTCACGAATTGCTCCCTATAGAAGAGACGCTCAAAAAAAATTGAGATTTCTTATTGTTGAAAAAAGAAAAAATTAGCGGTGGTAAGATATTTAGAGTATTATCACAATAGCAAAAGAAAATTCGTTATTGACCGACCTGCTAGTGCCGTTTCTAAAAAGGTAATATAACTTTTTATAATTGAAGCTTTACATAAGTCTCTTATTTTCAATGGATTCCCGCTTTCGCGGGAATGACAAAAGCGATACTTTATTTTTAGAAACGGCACTAGTTGTTCAAAAGAGGCTATTTTATGAGAGTTCTTGTGATAGATGACGATCCTGACGACCTTGAAAATATAGTTGAAGCCCTTCAAAATTCGCAGGGCCCAGATAATCAAAATTTTGATGTCGAAGAAGCATCAAATGACCGTGAAGCTATCGAGAAACTCGACAAGTCTCTCGATGATAAAACCAAGAAACCTTTCGATATTGTTATAGTTGATATGCAGCTCGGCTCGAAAGGCGATGAAGGAATAGAGATTATAAAACGTCTTTCTGGTAAGTCATCTGTGGCCATAGTATTTACCCATGTACCCGAAATTTCTAATTGCGTGGAGGCAATGAAAGCTGGAGCCTGGGATTATATTGAAAAAAAAACCCGTATCGATCGTGCCGACCACTATAAACGACTTCGCGATTCAATACACAAGGCCTACGAACGTTTCAAAAAAAATCCGGAAAGAGGTATCCCAAACCCGGATAGCGAATGGGTCCATAAGAACTTCAATTATCTTATGAAAAAATATCCGGGTAAACTCGTGGCTGTTCTCTATGAGAAGGAGATTGATTCAGATATCGGCTTTGCTGAGCTTGCAAAACGAGTCGAATCAAAATTTCCTCTTGCAAGGCCTACGATAGTATCTATACCTGAGCCCTCCGAGGGAGACATGTAATGTCGCGTTATGCCCGTAATAAACTGTATCGTCGTTTCCCTTATGATATAGAAGGTGCGTTTGTAACACTCGATATGTCCAAAATAGGACAAGCAACTCCCACTCCTGTGCTTGGGAAAGTGGATACCGGATTCCGTATCACCATTTTATCATTCCCTACTGCTAACACACTTGGAATAAACGATCCTAGAGTGAATGCCCTTGACACTATTCGTATTCCAACCGATACAGGTCAACGCATTATCTGTCACTTTCATGACCTGTGGCTTCATATCAATGAGGTAAATGGGCATCTTCTACGCTTACAATTTCGGGTAGGTATTTCTCCAGATATTGGAAACAGAACTTTGTTTGGTTTGAACTGCACTTCATATTTTCGCTTATTTTTTGATGCTGATAACGTTTACTTATATCGGCCTTAGTTTGCATATAAGAAATCTCAATTCCTTTAGCCGTTAAATCCGCAATTCATTTTGTGCCTTCCTGCCTGCCCTCAAGGTGAGCTTCTTTTGAATTAGCAAACGGAGGGTCCCCGCAGGTCTTAAGCGGGGATTCGTGGCAAAACGGCCCACAGTATCAATTCTTGTCACCCTGCCCCGTTTAACACCTTACCTTTGTTAAAATAGGTAATTTGCGTTCTCGTTTCGCGAAGCCCCTGCGTCTCGTTATGCGTAGTTCCGCCTTGTGGAGCGCAGCGAAACGAAGCAAAACGGCGGGGGGCTGGCCCCGGCAGTATTTTGCTCGGCTTCACAATGAAGGCCGAAGGACTTTTACCCGCCGTAGGCGGGACGACCGACGTTTTCCGGCCTTTGTGGTGCTTAAATCATCAATCAGCAATTGACGCGAAGCGTCATCCCCGAGAGATTTTTTCTTTGGTCCTGAAACAGGGGACCCACTTTTAATCAAAAACCCCAATAACTTGGTGCCTTAGGGTCTTCGTGGTGGCTTTCTTTCGTTCTGCGTTCGATGCTTGCCCGCCGCAGGTGGGTTTAGTGTTTTTTGGTTAAAAACTGTGTAATCTGCGTAATCTGTGGTTAAGACCTGCAATTCCTTCGTGTCTTGCCTGCCCCTGCAAGCAGTAGGCAGGGGGGTCTTTATGGTGCCTTTGTTCTGCGTTCTGCGTTGGACGTTCGATGTTTTATGTTCGACGTTCAGTGTTTTTGGATTAAAATCCGTGAAATCCGCGTAATCCGCGATTAAAACCCTTTTTGCCTGCCCTGCGTAGCTCTGTGAGCGAAGAAGGGTTCATTTTAGTGGCAATATGAATCTCTGTCCGCCTTTGGCGAGACCTCGCCCGCCGCTATGCGGCGTGGCGGGCGTTCTCGGCGGTCTCTGCGGTGAAAAATCCGTGTAATCTGCGTAATCTGTGGTTAAGACCTGCAATTCCTTCGTGTCTTGGTGTCTTTGTGGCGAACAAAAATTTTTTAATTTTTCTCAACATCCCTCTTGACGATACACGTATTTGTAGTAGAATTGCGATTCTCGATGGTCAAGCAATGTTTATACCTCGTTGCTTGGCCATTGGTGTCTTTACAAGACACAAGTTGTTCTTTAACAAGTTAACAGTTATGCCAAACAGCAGCGAAAGTGCGATAGCCCCCGCGTCTAGTTTTCGAAAGCGCCAGTATCGGCACGATGAAAACTGCGTGGGGCGAATTTGTAGCCCTGAACCGATGTGTTCGGGGTTATTCAGCACTTTCGATGTGTGTGCCAAATGAGAGTGTTGAGCCTAAGTCTCGCCTTAGCCCGCAGGGCTATGGCGGACTATTTAAGACGACCTCCGTTTTTGTCTAATGTGAAGTGGACTTGTTTGCCCTTGCCTTGTGCGATGGGGGACTTGTCCGCCGTAGCTTTAGCGAAGGCGGATCGAAGAATCAAACTGAAGGGTTTGATCCTGGCTCAGAACGAACGCTGGCGGCGTGGCTAAGACATGCAAGTCGAACGGACTGGTCTTTTGAGCAATCAACGGGCCAGTTAGTGGCGAAAGGGTGCGTAATAGATAGGTAACGTACCCCGGGCTTCGGAACAGCGCCGTCACGCACTCATTTTGGGTTCTTGCGTCCAATTTTGTTATACTGCCCTCGTATTTTTCGAGAGCTATGCAAATTGATATCGCTTGAGATTCCAAAATGAGTGCGTGACTACCGAAAGGGGCGATAATACCGAATAACGTCAGGTGCCGACAGGTGCCTGACCAAAAATGAGTTGGCCTGGGAGCGGCCTATCGCCTATCAGCTTGTTGGTGAGGTAATGGCCCACCAAGGCTTTGACGGGTAGCGGGACTGAGAGGTCGGCCCGCCTCATCGGGACTGAGACACTGCCCGGACCTCCACGGAGGGCTGCAGTAACGAATATTGGGCAATGGGCGAAAGCCTGACCCAGCGACGCCGCGTGCGGGAGGAAGTCCTTCGGGATGTAAACCGCTTTTAGGTTTAAGAAAGTGCCGCACCAAACCATTTTTTGTGTCATTCACTCATAAGGTGTTTTACACAAGGTTTGGTTTGGTGCGGCATTGATCTATGCCAGAAAAAGTCACGGCTAACTCTGTGCCAGCAGCCGCGGTAAGACAGAGGTGGCGAGCGTTGTTCGGAATCACTGGGCTTAAAGCGTGTGTAGGCGGCCAGGCAAGCGCGTTGTGAAATCCCCCGGCTTAACCGGGGAACTGCTTCGCGTACTACTTGGCTTGAGGCAGGTATGGGTGCGGGGAACTGTTGGTGGAGCGGTGGAATGCGTAGATATCAACAGGAACGCCGGCGGTGAAGACGCTGCACTGGGCCTGTCCTGACGCTGAGACACGAAAGCGTGGGGATCAAACGGGATTAGATACCCCGGTAGTCCACGCCCTAAACAATGTCTACTAGGCTGGGGAGGTTCTGACGCCGTCCCGGCCGAAGCGAAAGTGTTAAGTAGACCGCCTGGGGAGTACGGTCGCAAGGCTAAAACTCAAAGGAATTGACGGGGGCTCACACAAGCGGTGGAGCATGTGGATCAATTCGAAGCAACGCGAAGAACCTTACCTGGGTTTGACATGCTTGGATGCCCGCCTGGAAACAGGTGGGGCTGCCCGCAAGGGTGAAACTTGCACAGGTGCTGCATGGCTGTCGTCAGCTCGTGTCGTGAGATGTCGGGTTAAGTCCTTTAACGAGCGAAACCCTTGCCGTTAGTTGCCAGCGGGTAATGCCGGGGACTCTAGCGGGACTGCCGGTGTTAAACCGGAGGAAGGTGGGGACGACGTCAAGTCATCATGGCCTTTATGCCCAGGGCCTCACACGTGCTACAATGGCGAGTACAAAGCGACGCAAGACCGCAAGGTGGAGCAAATCGCAAAAAAGTCGCCCCAGTACAGATTGCAGGCTGGCAACTCGCCTGCATGAAGTTGGAATCGCTAGTAATCGCGAATCAGCTACGTCGCGGTGAATGTGTTCCTGAGCCTTGTACACACCGCCCGTCAAGTCATAGGAGTCGGGAGTACCCGAAACCGTGTTGTCAACCGCAAGGAGACGCATGTCTACGGTAAGCCCGATGACTGGGACTAAGTCGTAACAAGGTAGCCGTAGGGGAACCTGCGGCTGGATCACCTCCTTTCTAAAGGATAATTTAGACGGTATCCGCCGTAAGGCGTATGCTGGGTGCCCGAGAAACATTCGGGGACCAGTCAGGTACTTTCGTTGCGTTGGCATTCTGTTACTTGTTAATTAAGCCCCGTGTGACCCACGGGGCTTTTTTATTTCGCTAAAGCTTCCAACTCCCACCCTCCGCAGCGGCAGTGGTTTTGCCGTTCAGGCGGGTTCCTTTCCTGTGCCAAGATTTATGAAATTTTTGTTGACAATCCCAGTGGATTTATTATTGAGGTATAACAAGATTGCTCTTTCTTAAAGAGAACACCCGTTTTATGAAAAGCAAAACACACTTGAGAGTAGGGCATGTCAGGCGGAGGACTTGCAATTCAGTAGAATCCCCCGAAAGAAGGAATTGTCTGCGCTTATTTTCGCGCTAGTTTAGGAGGACAGAAAAATGGTTAAGAAAATGCTATTCACGTCTTTGGTCTTGATTGCGGTTGTGATTTCGACTTCTTTGGCGGCAGTTCCGAGCCGTCGAAACATTCACGCCGAACCTGTCAAATCCGACGATGCACGTAAGGTTATTGAGGAACGTGCAGGCGCAGCGTCCAAAATCGAAACGCTTGGGATAAGCGGGGTCGGCACTGGGGTGAGAATCACAGAATTGGCGCGTGGATTGAGAAACGACCCGAACCTTATTTACAAATTTGTGCGAGATAACATTGGTTACACGCCTATCTACGGTTATGTAAAGGGGCCGGAGATGACGCTGCTGGACGGCAGCGGCAACGATTTCGACCAGGCAACGTTGCTTGTGGCCCTGTTTCGCCAGGCAGGGTTCACCGCCAATTACGTCTACGGCGTTATTCGGCTGGACCCGACGCAAATAACCGGCTGGCTGGGTACTTCAAATGACCCGGACGTTATCGGTATGTTACTCGGTTCAGCGGGAATACCGGCGATGATATATGTATATGGGGACGGCAGTTTGGCATACGTTGACCTGGACCACGTTTGGGTAAAGGTAAATATCAGCGGCACAAATTACGTGTTTGACCCGAGCTTCAAAAATTACTCTTTAACGGCAGGTATAGATTTACAATCGGCGATGGGTTATGACCCCAACGCATTTCTGGCCAGAGCCATCGCGGGGGCGACCTTTGAAACGGACTACGTCAAGGATATAAATAAGCCGAATCTGACGGCAGACCTCAGCTCATACAGCACCAATCTGATAAACCACATCAGGACAAATTCACCCGCGGCCACATTGAAAGAGATAATCGGTGGTCGAACCATAGTGCCTGCTTCAACAGTGCCGCGACAGACGTCACTGCCAAACCAGAGGTCGATTACTTATGAGTGGACGGAGATTCCGAATTCATACAAGGTATCGCTGCGAATACGGCATCGAGGGATTGACACAACGGTCTATTCAGACCAGATTTACGGCAAGCGTCTGACTATCTTTTACAACACTTCCAACCAGCCGGTTCTTGCCCTGGATGGGAGTGTATTGGCTACCGGGCTGGTCACTACGCCGGGCACTACTCCGGACGTTATTCTAACAGTTGACCATCCATACGCGGCTTTAGGAGGGGGGTATTGTGACGATAGCCAGACGGCATACATAACCGCGGGCGGGTCATATTTGATAGTCAACGGCTGGGCCGGCACCGGTTCAAAAATCATAGAAGAGCATCGCAGGTTTCTAAAGCAGAATCGTCACGCCGGCGGCAGTGATACATCAGAGCCGGTGCTGGGTGAATCATTGGCGATGGTTGGGTTTACCTGGCTTGCAGAATGTTCCCGCGCAAGTCAAATATCCGACCGGATTGCCAATACTGCAACGATAGACCACCATACCTTGGGCATCTGCGGGCAAAATGACGCGCCCTATATTGATATGCCGATGTGCCTGAGCAGCGTCATCAGCAATACCGGCGACCAGGTGAAAGAGCGGGCGAGCTTTTTTGTCAGCAGCGGACAGAGTAGCGCTTTTGAATGGGGCGTGATAGAGCAGCTTCAGCCGCACAGCGCCGTATCAACGGTTAAGCTTGTGGATATCGCCAACGGCAAAAGCAACAACAAGATTTTTGATGCCACAAGTGCAAATTATTACAGCACAGTAAGAGGGCAGCTTGTAAACTACGATTCCTGGGAGCTTTCCAATGTTGAGATGTATATTGATTACGGATGGCGCGTAATTCTGCCACAGGATGGTGACCTTGGTGAAGGAAGCTGGAGCGGCATAGGATTTCTTGCGGTAAGTCCGGACGAGGACCAGATTGCCCATATTATCTCGGGCCAATTAAATGGAGGATTTGGTGTTATCGCTTGGCTACTCTCTGGTATCTATTCGCCATTTTTCTGGTTTTTCGGGGATCATGCTACGAGCACCGAACCCATTGACTTGGTCACGGGAGATTATCTCTATGAGAACACTGACCTGACAATCGGCAGTGGCGGTTACCCATTCAGTATCGATTTCAAACGTTCATACAATTCCGGTGCATCATTAGACAACGGCCCGCTGGGGCTGGGCTGGAAACATAATCTTGGTATTTCCGCTGCTTTATCGAGCGACGGATTTCAGGGACTTGGAGCGGATTCCCCGATAGATGCCGCAGCCAGCATTGTTGAATCATACGTCAGCACAGACCTGCTTTCCTCAACCAAAACAAACCTGCGGCTTACCGTAGCGACAATGGCCCATCGCTGGTTTATGGACCGCTTGATAAATAATGTTGTTACCGTTGACCAGCCGGGTAACAGTATGCAGTTTGTAAGATTAACCGATGGTAATTATAATCCCCCGCCCGGCGAAGCGGCAAAGCTGCAACTGGAGCCGGATGGCAGATATTTCTTAAAAACCAAGTATGGCGAATGTCTTGACTTTAACACTAACGGCAAAATTGTCACGTGGAGCGACCCCAATAATACTGTTAACTACACCTACAGTATCAATGGCAAGTTGTCGCAGGTCAATAATGGGCTTGGCAGGTCACTTAACCTGACTTACGACCTAAATGATGCAAATCACATTGCCTCCGTAACCGATTCGGTGGGAAGGACTGTCCGCTTTGGATATGATGCGAAAGGCAATCTAACAACGATTACCGACGCTAACGGATTTACAACTACATTCGTTTATGACCCCAATAATGACGGTCAAATCACGAGGATATATTACCCGACGGAGCCGAACAACCCGTTCGTGACGAATGTTTACGATTTGCTGGGACGTGTAAAGACACAGACCAACGCCAATGGATTCACCTACCAATACTACTATACCGGCTATCGAACAGAAGAAGCTGACCCCTGCAACTATTCGAACATCTATACCTTTAATGACTATGGTCGAGTTTTAACCCAGACAAATCCCTTGGGCAATCAGACCGCTTATCAATACGATGGCCAGTTACGAAAGACGGTCGTAACACAGCCGAGAGGGAACGCCACACGGTATATCTATGACGCCAATCATAATGTTCTGCAAGGCATTCAGATACCGGTAGCCGGCTCAGGCGAGCCGAACATTGTAGAATCGTTCACTTATGAGCCGAACTTTAACAGGGTAGCGACCTACACCGACCCCAACAGCCGAATCACCACATTTCAATATTATTCAAACGGTAAGCTGAAGGAGATAGACCAACCGGCAGTCGATGGAAACATCCCGCGAACACTTTTCACCTATAATTCTCATGGCCAGACCGAAACCGTTACCGCCCCGGATGGTATGGTCACAAAATATCAATACGACACCAGTAGCAATTTAATTAGCGCCGTCGTGGATTATGGTGTTGAGCCAAACAAACTCAATATCACCACGTCAATGACCTATAGCGCGAGAGGCGATGTTAACTCAACAACTGACCCGCGAGGCAACAAAACCACATTTGAGTACGATGCTATGCGCCGATTAGTCAAAGTAACAGCCCCTTCGCCGTTCAATTATGTTACCTCTTATGAGTATTATCCTGACGGTAGCTTGAAGCAATTAAGACGTCAAACCAGCGACCCGAATCAGTGGCAGGTTACGACTTATACGTATACGCTCTCGGGCAAGATTGGGACCGTCACCGACCCCAACGGGGACGTGACGGAATACCAATACGATGCCCTCGACCGGCTGTGGAAAACGACAGACGCCGAAGACCATACTACCACGCGCCTATATGACGCCGCAGGCCGACTGGGGAAGGTCATCGACGCCAACGACAATAATTCAGTCATTTACACATATAACGCCAACGGCAGCATCGATACGCTGAAAGACGCCAAAAACAATACCACCACCTATCAATATGACGGCCAAAACCGGCTGAAAAGGACGATTTACCCGAATTCTACATACGAGGAGTTGAGCTACGATTTGGCGGGCAACGTATCGCAAAAGCAGACCAGAGGTATTCAAACCATTAGCTATGGCTATGACCCGCTTAATCGGCTTAAAACCAAGACCCTTCCGGGGCCACAGCAGATACAATATGCTTACGACCTCACGGGAAGATTGAAGGCCGTTACAGATTCAACAGGAACAATTCAGCACGGCTACGACAGCGTCGGTCGGCTATCCGGTGTTACGTATCCAGACGGCAAAAATGTTTCGTATCAATACGATACCGGGAGCAATCGTCTGCGACTGACTTATCCTGACAGTTCTTATGTAACTTACGATTACGACTCGTTAAACCGCCTGGACTATATCCGCGATGATGATAGCTCGATGGTCGCCCATTATGATTACGACGCCCTGTCGCGGAGGACAGGCGCACAGTTCGCCAATGGCACTTCGGCAACATATCTTTACAACATAGCTAACAGATTACTTACGCTGGACAATCAAATGACCGGCTCAAGCCGAAGTTTCGCATACAGTTATGACAAGGTCGGCAATCGTCTGATGATGACAACAGATGGAGTCAACCTGCACCGATACAGTTACGACAAGATATACCAGTTGACCGGCGCTGATTATCCGGCGGGTTTCTTCGCAGCAGACACAAACTTCAATTACGATACGGCCGGCAATCGCTCATCAGTCATTGCGGGCGGCACAACCAATTATGCAACAAATAATCTCAATCAGTACACCTTGGTTAATGGCGTTGTGTATTCTTACGACAGCAACGGCAACCTGACTTATGACGGGAACAATACCTATACCTACGATGCCGAGAATCGGCTAATGACTGCTAATAGAACCGGCGTCAGCGTAAGTTATCAGTATGACCCGTTTGGCAGGAGAATCAGCAAGAACGTCAACGGGACGATAACAAAATACCTATACGACGGCGACCAGATAATATGCGAATACGACGGCCCAGGTAAACTTCGTCGTAAATTCCTGTATGGCACGGGTATAGACGAAACAATTCGTATGAGCATTGTCCTGCCTTCAGCGGATATGGTCAAAGACAGCATCGTCAATCATCGCGATTTCGCCGACTTTGCCCAAAGCTGGCTATTGGATATTAACGACCTTGGCTTTGACCCCAATGCCGACCTCGTGGCGGATAACGTAATAGATTTGCAGGACGTGAAAGCCCTCGCTGATTCCTGGCTCACTGATGGCAACCGCAGCGAGGATTATTACTACCATTACAATGGCCTCGGCAGTGTAATTGCCCTCAGTGATTCTGCCGGTCATCTCACCGAGAGCTACGCATACGATGTGTATGGTTGTGTAAATATGAGCAGTTCCGTCGGTAATCCGTACCTGTTCACCGGCCGACAATTCGACGCTGAAACGGGGCTGTATTACTACCGCGCCCGTTACTACTCGCCGGTGATTGGAAGATTCTTACAATTAGACCCCGTTGGGTATTATGATACCATGAATCTCTACTCCTATTGCTCCAACGATCCTGTAAATTTGATAGATCCTTCGGGTAGAATAGCGAGCAAAAAGGGTGAAGCTGCAATAACAATAGTAACAACCAGTGGTAGTGTAACGCATGTGAAAGTGTCAAAGGCTGGCGAAGTTAGAGACCTATTAGAAAAAATAAGCAACTCTGGCGAGAAGGTTATGTTTTTCGAATATGTTGGTCATGGTTTTGAGGAGGGATACGGATTGGCCATCGGGGAAGGTGGTATAATCACCGACTCATATACAGGGGGTGATGAGCTCATAGGTATTGATTCATTAAAGAATTTAATAACTAGCACATTTGATAAGAATGCGATTGTCCAGCTTGAGGGCTGTTACACCGCCGCAGGGAGCGATTCTATAGCTTCACATTTCAAAAACATGCTACCTGACTCCCATGTCTTTGGCTATACGGGGACAGCAAAACCTTGGCTTATTATAGATGAAACATGGCCTTGGTTTGGTAGTGAATTTATAGAGGTGAAAAAATGAGATGGTTAAAAAAACGGCATATCATTATTATTGCCAGCACAAGCCTGCTCGCAATAGCTTTGGTATTGGTTTTTGAAGGTGTTGATTTTTATAACAAGCGAATTATCTGGACAAAATTCGGGATGAAAGCGAATAGAGAAAATATAGCCAAGTTCAAGAATATCACTGGCAGGTTTCCGGCTTCTCTATCCGAGTTAAAGCAATACGCTACAGAAAACTCGGAATCGGAACTTTTGAAAAAACAGTTTAAAGAATACCTGTCCGATAGAGCGGGGAATAGCAACGAGAGTAACGTTCTAAATGACAAGGGGGGATGGTACTACGATAAAAACTTGGGAGAAACCAAGGTCAACTTAAAAAAGCCAATCAAGCATTACTTAAAATTCTATTTTGGCGAAGAGAGAAACGAGATTCCCTCAGATTGGTAGCCTTATAAGTTACATAGTTGCTTATGCAGATCGGTGTATATGAAAATTCGTTCGAATTCAAAATTTTATGAAGTATGATTCTATGAGCGGCTGTAATGGTTCAGCGGTTCGATGGTTCTTTGAAAAGTGAATTTATGATGACGCCGCCTGGCGGTAATAATTATATCGCTATTGCAGCGGGGCGTTACCACTCGCTTGCGTTAAAGAGCGACGGCACAATTGTGGGCTGGGGCGACAATAGTTCTGGTCAGGCAACGCCTCCTGCCGGTAATAATTATATCGCAATTGCAGCAGGGTATTACCATTCGATTGCCCTAAAGAGCGACGGCTCCATTGTCAAATGGGGTAATTTTGTAGCACCGCCTGCCGGAAACGATTTTGTCGCAATTGCAGCAGGGTGTTTCCACTCGCTTGCCCTAAAGAGCGACGGCTCAATAGTCGGCTGGGGTGATAATACCTACGGCCAAGCGACGCCGCCTGCGGGCAATGACTATGTTGCTATTGCGGCGGGAGGTTATTATCATTCGCTTGCGTTAAAGAGCGATGGGTCTATCGTCGGCTGGGGCAGTAACTATATGATGGCAGATGACGGTTCATTAGTATGGGCAGGCCAGGCAACACCGCCCGAGGGCAATGATTTTGTAGCTATTTCAGCGGGAGGGTATCAGTCGCTTGCGGTAAAAAAGGATG
>Ga0315288_10000045_pt1 | contig 129986 bp, 97 predicted proteins | sample YL17G11_20_MG_FD_203454 | JGI IMG/M metagenome (GOLD analysis project Ga0315288, IMG submission 203454) | Sediment microbial communities from Yellowstone Lake, YNP, Wyoming, USA - YL17G11_20 | ecosystem: Environmental > Aquatic > Freshwater > Lake > Sediment | place: USA: Wyoming | collected... | reverse complement strand
TTCGCATCAGCCAGTTGTCGTTCTTTGGGAGCTTCCTGAGCGAGAACCCCGACGAGGAGGCCGAGAAGCAGGCGCAGGTTAGGGCCGTCGTCGATACCGCGTCCGTCATGGGCGTCCGGAACATCGGTATCCTCGCGGGAATGCCGCTGCCGGGTAAGTCGAAGATGCAGGTCATCGAGGAGAAGGTCGCGCCATTCTGGGGCCCGCTATGTGACTACGCGAAGCCCAAAGGCGTTCGCTTCGCCATGGAGAACTGGTTCGCGACGCTGCTTCAGGGACTGCACCACTTCGAGCGCATTTTCGAGGTGCTGCCCGCCGACAACTTCGGGCTGAACTTCGACCCCTCGCACCTCTACCATCAGCACATCGACTACATGGGCGCGGTAGACCAGTTCGCCGGCCGCATCTTCCACAGCCACGCGAAAGACACGGAGGTCAACGAGTGGAAGAAGCGCTGGATGGGGACTTTGGAAGGCGCCTGGTGGCGGTATGTCATCCCGGGCTTTGGCGGGGTCGACTGGGGCTGCTATGTCTCCGCGCTCCGTCGCAACGGCCTCGCGGACGTGACGCTGAGCATCGAGCACGAGGACAGCACCTTCGGCCGTGAGGAGGGCTTCGTCAAGGGGCTCAACTACCTGCGGACGTTCGTATCGTAGGGCTGCGGCCCAGTGACGGGCCCTTCCCCTGCCCCCTCCCGCGTATCGTTGTGGGAGGGGGCTGACCGCCTCTCCCTCCGGGAGAGGTCGGCCGAAGGCCGGGTGAGGGACCGGGCCACAAAGTGGCATAGGCTCCGCGGGGCAAGCTGCCCTGCACGTGTGAGCCCCTCACCCCAACCCTCTCCCGAGGGGAGAGGGGGCGCCGGCCCTACCGACCGCTTCACTTCGCCGTCTTCCGCCACGGGTCCACGCCGAGCAACTGATGGCCGGCGCCGAGTAGCTGGCGTGGCTCGCCCTCGAACTTCAGCTCGATCACCGTATCCAGCGCGTCCGGCGCCTTCTCGGGTAGGCCGGACAGCACGAGCCGATCCCGAACCTGCGTGAACTTCACCTTCGGCCCGCCCATCAGTCGCGCTTCCTTGATCGTACAGACAAGGCCGCCGATGGCCAGCTCCGAGCCGGGCCAGCGGGTGCAGTGGTAGTAGAGCGTGTCGCCCTTGCGCGTGAACGCGCCGGTGACCAGCCACTCCTGCTCCATCGGGTCCGTCGCATCGTAGATGGACGCGCCGTACTGGCGCAGCCATGCGCCGACCTCGCGCAGGATCTTCGGGCAGGGCGCGGGCACGCTGCCGTCGGGAGCGGGCCCGATGTTGAGCAGCAGGTTCCCGCCGCCCGCCGCGACCTGGCGCAGCATCCCGATGACCTGGCGCGTCGACTTGAAGTCTGTGTCGATCGGCGTGTAGCCCCATGAGTCGTTGAAGGTCATGCAGGCTTCCCACATCCGGCCGCCCTTCTCAGCCACGATGTGCTGCTCAGGAGTGCCGAAGTCGCCGGGAAGCTGGTTACGGTTGTTGACGATGATGTTCGGTTGCAGCTCGAACACCATCTTGTTCATCGTGTGTGACTCCCAACCCGCAGCATCAAGAGGCCAGGACACGTCGTACCAGAGGATGTCGATCTTCCCGTAGTTGGTCAGCAGCTCGCGGACCTGTCCGTGGATGAACTCGACGAAACGCAGGCGGGCGGCTTCATCGGTGGCGCACCGGGCGCCGTCGGGGTGGTGCCAGTCCATGAGCGAGTAGTAGAAGCCGACGCGCAGCCCGTGCTCGCGGCAGGCGTCCACGTACTCCGCAACGAGGTCGCGCTTCGGGCCGCGCTGCGCCGCGTTGTAGTCGGTGAGCTGCGAGTCGAAGAGGCAGAACCCCTCGTGGTGCTTCGTGGTCATCACCATGTAGCGCTGGCCCGCCTCGACGGCGAGCTGCGCCCACTTGCCCGCCGGTTTCGGACCCGGCTTCCAGGTCGCCGCGAGCTTCTCGTACTCCTCGAGCGGGATGCGCTCGCGGTTCATCACCCACTCGTGCCGCCCGAGCTGGGCGTACAGCCCCCAGTGGATGAACATCCCGAACCGGGCATCTCGGAACCACTTTAGACGCTTCGCGTCGGACTTCCGCTTCGCGGCCATTGCTCTGCCCCACATCCCTCTTCGTTGTCATGCGCTCGGGGGTCTGCCCCAGACTTGCCGGGGAGGGTGTTTGCCGTTGCCTGCGGGATGTCCTGCAATCGGGCGAAGGCCGAAGGGGGCCGGCCATGCGACCACGAAGGGCGGCGCAGCATCCTACCCGCGCCAGACGGAGGACAGACATGCTTGCAGGTGCGTTCCATCTACTCCTCGCCGCATCAGTCGGCGCGCCCGGCTCCGGCCCGGTGGTGCTGCGCGGGCCGCAGGACGTCGAGGCTGTCTTTGAGTCGCGAGATGGGCGCGTCCGTTGGTCCGCTTACCGCGACGTCGCGGCGGGCCGCGAGTGGCGCGTCGAAGGGCCGCTGTTCAGCCTGCAGACGCCCGATGGCCGGCGCACGAACCTGGGCGACGTCGGGCTAGAGCCAGGCGCCGTCGCCGCGCGGGACGACCAGGTCGTGCTCCGCGCAACGCTCGCGGACCCACCCGTCGAGGTGGAGCAGGTGTTCTCGTTCTGCGAGGACGGCCGCACGCTGCGCATTCGCAACCGTCTGCGCGCTACCGGCAACCCGGTGCTCATCCAGCGCGTGGGCCTGCTGGAGATTCGTGTGCCGGGCCAGGCGCTGGAGCGCATTGGGCCGTCGCACGTCTCGTGCCCGATCGTGGGTGACCGCATGTTCGTCGGCGTCGAGCATCCGTCCACGCTGTCGCAGGTCGATGGCGACACACTCTACATCGCCCAGCACTCCTACACCACAGTCGGGCGGGAGCGGGTCGAAGTACCCAGCGCGGTGTTCGGCTCGGCCTCGGAGGCCGATGCCGCGGCGGGCGGCAACGCGGTCAAGCGCGCGTTCCTCCGCTACCTGGACACCGTGCGCGTGAAGCCCCGCGACATGCACGTTCACTACAACAACTGGTGGACGATGCCCGTCCCGTTTGCGGAGAAGGATGTGCTGGGCAACATCGCCGACCTGCGGAAGGGCCTGTACGACACGACGGGGTTCTTCTTCGACTCCTACGCCATGGACATGGGCTGGTCCGACCCGCACACCGTCTGGCAGGTCGATGCCAAGGGCTATCCCGACGGCTTCGCGAGGATCCGCGACGCGCTGGAGGCGATGGGCTCCCATCCCGGCCTCTGGGTGTCACCCAGCAGCCTCTACCCGCCGGCGCTCGACAACGCCTGGCTTGAGCAGGCCGGCTACGAGGTAAGCCCGGGAACGGCCATCGGCCGGTTCGCCTGCCTCGCCAAAGGTGGCCGCTATCAGCGGGCGTTCAAGAAGGCTGTTCTGCAGCACGCCCGGGACGCGCGGTTTGGTCACGTGAAGTTCGACGGCCTGGCCTGGCCCTGTACCGCGGAGAATCACGGACACCACCCCGGCATCGAGTCCTACCAACCTATCGCCGAGGGCTTGATGGACGTCTTCGACGCACTGCGCCGGCAGAACCCGGACATCGCGCTCGAGCCGACCTGTCTGGGCTACTACCCCAGCCCCTGGTGGCTGATGCACACCCCATTCGTTATCGGGCCGTTCGGCGATGACTGCCCGCGTGGGGTCTGCCCCGCACCGGAGTGGATCGAGGCGCTGACGACCGGGCGCGAGGTCGCGAACCTGAACGGCCGGGATGCCTTCTGGATGCCCACATCGGCGTTGGAGTGCTTCGACATCATCATCCAGTGCCCCGGCGATGCCTACAACCACTTCGTCATGGCTGTCGGCCGCGGGCACTGGTTCCAGTCGACCTACATCAACCCGCGGTTCATGGATGGGGAGGAGTGGCGGTTCTTCGCCGACCTGATGCGTTGGGCGCGGGCGAACCGCGAACGGCTGCAGGACCCGGTGATCTTCGGCGGCGATCCGGCGCAGCGCCAGGCCTACGGCTATGCCTACCCCGGCCGCGAGTCCCTGTTCTTCATCCGCAACCCCTGGATCGGGATGGCGACGATCCCCCTACCCGACCGCCCAGGCGATGGCCCCTGCGAGCTGCGGATGCTCTACCCGCGCGCGCAGGTGCTCTGCCGCGTGGGCAACGGCGAGGCGCTCCCGGCGATGGACCTCGGGCCGTACGAGCTGGCCGTCCTTGAAGCCGTGCCCACCATGCGCGCTCCGCGAGCGCTCGCGCCGCGGGCGGCCGAGCCCGCGAGCTGGCAGGCGAGCCGAGCGCCGGCGTATGAGCGCCTGGTCTATGAGTCGGAGCGCCCCGCCTACGGCCCGAGCTGGACCTCGCCCGACGGTGACGCCGATCAAGTGCTCGTGTGGACGGGCTCGGGGCAACTGCGGTGTGCTGCGAAGTCTGAGTTGTGCATCCTGGTCGAGGGGCCACCCGGCGGCTCGCCCGCGCGGTGCTCGGCGGCCGTCGACGGTGGGAACGTGCCGCTGCGGGAGACAGGCACTCGGGGCTCGTTCGCCGCCACGGGGGCGCAGCAGAAGGACGAGTGGCAGTGGTTCCTCGCGCCGGTCTCGCCGGGCTTGCACGCCGTGGAGTTCAAGGTCACCGTGCCCGAGGAAGGCGTGCGATGCGGAGCGTTCGTGCGCGGCGTGGAGCCCACGTACTTGGCTGCCGAACCGTTCCGTTCGGACCGGCCCTTCCCGACGCGCGACGGCGCCGCCAGACCTTGGTCGCGTACGCTCGCGCCGGTGGCCGGACTGGACGGCGCGCTTGTCCCCGAGCGCCGCGTCAAGCGGGAGATCGTCACCATCGACGGGCTCTACCTCGACACACTCGACTGGCTGGAGGCGACCGCCGGCTGGGGCACGGTGCACAGGAACCTGAGCGTGATGGGTACGCCGATGGCCATGGGCGGCCGCACCTTCCGCCGCGGCATCGGCACGCACGCCGTGTCACGCATCGCCTACGACCTGCCGAGCGGCTACCACACCTTCGCGGCGACGATCGGCTGCGACCAGGAGGTATCGGCGAACACGGTAGTCCTCGTTGTGGAGGGCGACGGCAAGGAGCTGTACCGCAGCCCGCTGATGCGCCAAACCTCGGAGCCGATAGACATCGAGCTGCCCATCGCGGGCGTGAAGCGCCTGACCCTCATCGTCGAGGATGGCGGCGACACCTACATGGCCGACCACGCGAACTGGGCGGACGCGCGGATACTGAGGTAAGGCGGCATTCGATGTCGGTCGACGCCTTTGACCTCCCGTCGCGCGCCGAGGTGGCCGCACGGTCGTTGACGCGACTGCTCGACCCGCGGCTGGATGGGCTGATGTACTTCCTCGCTTCATGGCAGGCGGATCCGCCCCGCGCATGGCATGGGCTCTGGGACTGCGGCGATGGCTGCGGGCGGCACATTGACGCCCTCACGCTGGCGCGGCGGATGGCGCCACCTGGGTCGCCCGCGGCGCAGCCGGACGCCGGGGAAGCGCAGATCGAGGCATGGATGATGCGGCTGCTCGGCGACGACGGGCTGAGCTGGCTGCCACAGGAGCCGTGGGCCGAACCGTGGGGCGCGGGCATGCTGCTCCGCGGGCCGGTCGGCGATGAGCCGCTGGCGGAGATCAGTTGGGCGCAACGTGGCACGCTGCTCGGGTTGAGCAGTCGCTATGAGGCCACCGGCGATGAGCGCTACCTCCTGGCGGGCCAGCGGCTAGTCGGAGCCCTGCTCCGGATCGCCGAGCGCCACCCGGACGGGCTGTTCTTCCCCGAAGGCTACTACCGCGCCGGCGGCTGGCGCCACCATGCACCCGGGCTGTGTGCCGGCATCGAGGAGTGCAACGCCGCCGTCGTTCTGCCCGCCGTGCGCTTCCATGCCGCGACCGGCTTCGAGCCCGCCATCGAGTTGGCGGATGGCCTCGTGCGGTTCGCGCTCAGGCACACAACAGGCTACACGCCCGACGGTCGCATCGTCGGCGAGCCGGGCAGCGGTCTCTCGGACCACTTCCACACGCGCAGCAACTTCATACTGGGTGTGCTGGAGCTTGGCATCGCAATCGGACGGCGAGAGTACGTCGCGTGGGCGCGTCAGAGCTACGAGCATGCCAAGGAGTGGGGCACCGACTTCGGCTGGTTCCCCGAGGGACTCGGCTGCCGACATGGCGAGATCTGCTGTACGGTCGACATGATCGAGATCGCCATCGGCCTCGGCCTGCACGTGGACCGAGCCTACTTCGCCGATGCGGAGCGGTTCGGGCGGAACCACCTACTGGAGAGCCAGTTCCTGTCGCTCGACCGGCTCCGGGAAGCGGCCAATCGTCTGCCGCGGGAGGAGAGCACGGCTGCTCCGGACGAGCGGTTCTCGACAACGGAGGATGTGGTTGAGAGTCAGCTCGGCGCCTTTGCCGCGCGGTCAACGCTGAACGATGCCTTCCACCTCGACTCCACGGCCGTGATGCAGTGCTGCAATGCCGCGGGCACACGCGGGCTGTACGACCTGTGGCGCCATTCGGTCCACGAGACCGGGCCCGGCAAGTGCTGGGTGAACCTGCGCTTCAGTGTTGAGACGCCTCTCCTTCGGGTCGTCAGCCATGAGCTCATGGACGGTCGGCTCGACATCACCGCGGAGCGCGATGTGCTCGTGCACGTGCGGCTTCCCGAGGGTGTGGCGCAGGCCGTTGTGCGCCGGCACGGTGCGGCGATGGAGCTGGTGGTCTGTGCGAGGGACGGCTACGTCGAGTTCGATGCCGCGGCGGGTAGCCGCACGGAAGTGCGATACGAGCTTCCGGAGCGTGTGGCACACTACGAGGTTGGCAGGCCCGGGCGATCCCTGAGTTGCACCGGCGCCTGGCGTGGGGAGACGCTGGTGGGCATCGACCCGCCCGGGCGGTACCATCCTCTCTACCAACGGTCGGACACTGCGCGCGGCGAAGGGCCCGCCTGAGCGGCCGCCCCATCGGGGAGTGTCGGTATGGTCTCACGCCTCTGGCTACAGGATGCCGCCAGCCTGGCGATGGATGCACTGCTCGCGCGACTCGACCTCGAGCACGGGGCGCGCCCGTTCTTCTGGGTCGACCTCCGCGAGCAGCCGCCTCAGGCCCATCACTCCTCGTGGGACTACTGCGACATCGCGGGCCGGTTCGTGGACGCCCTGCCTCTGGCGAGGGAGATCACCGGGCGCACGGATGCGGCGGGCATCGAGGCCGAGCTGCGGCGCTTCCTGTGGCGGCAGCAGGATCGCGAGACCGGGCTGTTCATGAGCCCGGACACGGAGCTGCCCGACGGCGAAGCGACGAAGTACACCCCGGACGATCGCGACCGCGCCGGGCAGGGCCATGCCGACATGTTCGCACAGCGTGGCCCGCTACTGGCGATGGCCACGCTGCTCGCTATGGGCGACGAGTCTGTGCGATCTCGCGCCAACCGGATGGTCGCCGGCCTGTCCGCCATCGCAGAGCGACACGGCGATGAGCTCTGCTTCCCCGCGTACCGCTGGGCGCGTGACCTGAGGTCGGAGTGGCGCGCAGGACACAACGTCCCCGAGCGTTGGCTCGGCTACCGCTATGCCCTGCTGACCGGCCTGGCACGCTATGTGGAGCTCACCGACGACCCCACCGCCACCGACTTGGCGGTCGGCCTGGCGCGATGGTACATGCGGCACGGGGACGTGCCGCCCGACGGGCGGTTCCGCGCGAACACCCACTCCGGCGGCGTGCTGCCGACCGCGGTCGGCATTGCGCGCCTGGGTCTGCACACGGGCGACCGGGAGATGATCGACTGGGCCCATCGTGTATACGCGTGGGTCCGAGAGCAGACGCCCGACTTCGGCTTCCTACTGGATGGGCTCGGCCTCGAGGGACCCTTCTCGACGACCTGCGAGACGTGTGGGCTGGCCGACCTGATCCACCTGGGTGTCCTGCTGTCGGAGGCCCGTGTCGGTGACTACTGGGACGACGTCGAGCGCACGGTCCGCAACCAGCTCATCGAGAACCAGTACGCGGATGAGGACGCGCTCCGGCGTGCTCTCCCCGGCATCTCGGACCGTGTGCTCGCGATGCTGCACGGTGGGTTCGAGTGTGCCGCATCACCGAATGGCCTCCTCCTGTACGACGGGGCGGAAGCGTGCTGCATCGGCGGTGGGGTACGGGCGCTGTACATCGCGTGGCGTGCGTCGATCGACGAGAACGGTGACTGGACGCGCGTTCGGATGGGCCTGACCCGCTCGACTCCGTTCGTGGATGTGGTCGGCCATGAGCCGTGGGAGGGCCGGATCGATGTCCGTCTGCGGTCACCGGGCCGTGTGCTGGTCCGAGTGCCCGATCATGCGTCCATCGATGGCGCCCGCGCGCTGGTGGATGGCAGGGACGTTGCTCCCAGGCGGCTGGGGCGGTACGTAGTCCTCGACGATCTCCGTCCCGGTCAGGTCGTCAGCCTGCGATACCCATTGAGCGAACGGCGTTGCAGCTACGAAGTCGTCGGCATGGGATACGAAGCCGACTGGCGCGGCCACACCGTCGTTGAGATGCGCCCTGCGGGCACCCGTTACCCCACCTACCAGCGGCGGCACTCTGCGACGGCGGATCGTGGCAGTAGCTCTAACCCGTGGCCACTCGCGGCTCCCGAGTCGGCATCCGCCCTGTGGTGACCGGCCCTTCGGGCAGCCCGGCAGGATGGGGTCTGGGGCAGCAATGGGCCCCTGCCGCCCGGCTGAAGCCGGGCCTCCATTGGGTCCACGGAGGCCCGACTTCAGTCGGGCACTGTAGGGCTTCCGATCACGGCCAACACGCGGCGTGGACCTTCGCGCGGTCCCAGGGGTGCCACTTCACGTGGCCGTCGGCGAAGGCGGCGTTGACGCCATCGTTGTGGCGGCGGTTGGGCCAGTCGCCGGCGGGCACGTCGAAGTAGCCGTCGTTCGCCGTGCCGTGGTCATCCTCGGGGATGAGTAGTAGCGTGTCCGCGGGCTTCGGTACCCAGCCGGTGTGGGCCCAGCGAAGGTAGCCGTTCAGCTCGTAGGAGCACCCGCTGTCGCTCGGGTCACTCGGGCAGGAGTAGATGCTCGCGTTCTTCGTGTAGGTGAACAGCGCGCCGCGCTTCACATCGAAGTAGCCCGCGGTCGGCGGCCCGAATGCCGGGTACCACACCCACCCTCCGTAGGTCGAGCTGCCGGCCAGGCCGTTCGTCGCGCCCGGGTACGTCTCATCCCAGTCCGAGGCGTAGAGGTCGATTGCCGTGGCGAGCTGTCGGAGGTTGCTCATGCACGTGGCCTGGCGCGCCTTCGCCCGGGCCTTCGCGAACACGGGGAAGATGATCCCGGCCAGGATGGCGATGATCGCGATGACGACCAGCAGCTCGATGAGTGTGAACCCGTGCCGGCGCATGGACTGCTTCACCGTCCACAATGCTACCGCATGTCTCCCCTTCTGGGACGCTCGTGTGGGGCGGCCGGTTGCGGACGTCCACGGGCACGGCGGCCCGCGCCACGCTTTGCAGGTGCGGCGCTGAAAGGGCGGAAGAAGACTGTGGACGGCAGTCTGGAGCATGGAGATCGGGGGGAGTCCCATGGAGTGCCCGAAGTGCGGTTGCACGTTGGGCCCGCTGGAGAGCGAGTGCCCGCGGTGCAAGGCCCAGCCTACCGCGCGCGGCCCGCAGCAGTCACCTCAGCAGGCGTACGATCCGTCCGCGGCGCCCGCGGCGCAATGCCCGTCTTGCCGCAACTGGGTCTCTAGTCTCGCGTACTCCTGCCCGCACTGTGGGTGTGCCTTGCGCGCGGGGGTGGGTGGCGCGCCGCATGTTGCGGCTCCGCAGTGGAGCCCGGATGCCCACTTGCCGCCCACTCCCGGCCCGGACGAGCCTTGGGCCGACCGGTGCTTTGGCGACCCGGGCCACATGCTGTGCTCGTGGGGCTCGGTGGTTGCCGTGAGCATCCTCCTCACCATCGTCGGTTTCATCATCGGGCTCATAGGTGTCTCCGGCGCTAGACGGCAGCGGGCGAAGCAGTGGGCCACGCGCTACCTCGTGGGCGCGATCCTGGTGGGCGCCCTCGCCATGATGGCGCTGCCAGTAGCTGTGATGGGTCTGGCCGTGCGCAACGCCGGCGAGAGGTCCAAGGACGCAACGCTCACGGCCCACATGACCACCCTCCAGAACGCTGTGGACCTCTACCACAACGATCTGAAGCGCTACCCCGCCCGGCTGGAGGACCTGACCTCGAGGACGAACCCAGACCCCAACTACAACGGCCCATACATTCGCGCGGTGCCGCAGCACCCCTATGGCGGAACGTACCTCCTCGACCCCATCACAGGCAAGGTGAGCGAGAAGCACTGACATACGCCCCGCTCCCTGCCCCGGTTGGGCGGCCAGACCGGCGGCAAGGGCCTCGGCGCGGGGGCCGCCGTTCCCACCCATGACCAGCACATGGGGCATGGCGGGCGCCCCCGCCTGGACGAGCGCGGTGGGCAGCCCCACACAGGCCGGGGACCAAGGACTTGCGCGCCGAGCGATGGAATGGTGCGTAGCAGATCACTGCGCCGCGCGGGAGCCCGTGTCGGCATCCTCGGAGTGGAACATGAACGTCATGATCGTCGCGGCGGCCGCGTTCGGCCTGCTGGGCGCCGGCAGCCGCTTCTACGGGCGTTTCATATCGCGCCAGGTGGGACTGGATCCCGATCGCCCGACCCCGGCCCAGGAGAGGGAGGACGGGCGGGACTATGTCCCCACGAGAACGTCGGTCCTGTTCGCCCACCACTTCTCCGCGATCGCCGGGGCCGGGCCAATCCTTGGGCCCACTATCGCGGTGATGTACGGCTTCCTGCCGGCACTGCTCTGGATCGCTTTCGGGGCGGTCTTCATCGGGGCAGTCCACGACTTCACCGCGCTGTTCGCGAGCCTGCGCGAGGGAGGCAGATCGATTGCGGAGGTGGCGCGCCAGACCATGGGCCGCGCCGGGTTCGGGCTCTTCTGCGCTTTCCTGATGGTGATGCTGGTTCTCGTAACCGGGTCGTTCCTCAGCGCGACGTGCACGGCTCTGACCTCCATGTGGCCGCTCGAGAAGCTCGGCCTCGGGACTGAACAGACGCTGCTCAAGACCCAGGTCAGTGCCGACGGGATGCTGGTGGGGCGCATCGGCGGGATCGCCTCCACATCCGTCATTGTCATCACGCTCGGGGCGCCACTCATGGGCTGGCTGCTCTACCGCCGAGGGATTCGCACACTCCCCGCATACGTGCTCGCGGCTGCGGTGTGTGGCTTCTCGATATGGATCGGTCTGCAGTTCCCGGTCACCCTGGACCCCAAAGTATGGGCGGTTATCCTGTCGGTCTATGTGCTCCTCGCGGCCGGGGCGCCCGTGTGGGTGATCCTGCAGCCCCGGGACTTCATCAACACGCAGATCCTCTACGCCGGGATGGGGCTGGTCGCCGCCGCACTGGTCTCGGCCGGGCTGAAGGGCGTGGGGATGTCCTTCCCCGCGCTGAGCCTGGCCGAGGGCGCGAGGAGCATCGGTGCCCTGTGGCCGATGATGTTCGTCACAATCGCGTGCGGAGCCATCTCTGGGTTTCATGCGCTGGTCGCCGGCGGCACCACGTCCAAGCAGTGCCGCAGCGAGCGGGACGCCAAGCGGATCGGGTTCGACGCGATGGTGCTCGAGTCGGCTCTGGGGGTGATGGTGGTCCTCATCGTTGGGAGCGCGCTGGCGTCGGCCGACTACCAGAAGATTGTGGTGGAGCAGCAGAACGTGCCCCTCGGGTTCGCCCTCGCCACCGGACACCTGATGAACACGGCGTTCCCGTTCATCCCGGTTGCTCTGGGCACTGTGTTCGGCATCCTGATGCTCGAGGGCTTCTTGGTCACGTCCCTCGACGCGGCCGTGCGCCTTAACCGCTACGTGTTCGAGGAGCTGTGGGGCTTCCTGCTCAAGTCGCCGCCGGCGTTCATGAGGTACTACTGGTTCAACGCCGGCCTGTCGGTTGCGCTCATGTGGGTGATCTCGACCACGAACGCGTGGCGGTCCGTGTGGCTGGTCTTCGGCACGGCCAATCAGCTTCTGGCCGCGCTGACGCTCCTCGTCGTGAGCGCATGGCTCCTGAAGCGGGGCAAGCGCGCCTGGTTCACGATCGCGCCAGCGCTCTTCATGTTGGTCACGACGCTGGTCTCACTCTACCTCTTGCTCGGGAAGTTTATCAGCGAAGGGAAGCTCATCCTCGTTGTGGCGGACGTGCTCCTGTTTGCCCTGGCAGCGGGTATGATCGTAGTAGCAGCCCGGTCCCAGGTGTTCTGGGCACGACGCGCGGACACAGCGTAGGGCGCTGCGGGCCGCCTGGGGGCGATGGAGAGCGACAGGGCGGAGTGACCCACTATGGCACGCCGAACCGGCCTGCCGATCGGGATAGCCGAGGGAAGTCGAGTCGGCGCCTTCACGATCGTCGAAGCGATCGGCGCCGGTCCTGCTGCGTACGCCTTCTACGCCGAAGATGCCAATGCCAACGGGGCTGTGCTCCGGTTCCTGCGGCCCGAGCTGGCACGGGAGAAGGACTGGGTCGCCCACTTCACGACCGCCGCCAAGGCGCTCTCCAAGGTGGCGCAGCAGACCAAACAGAAGCGCCTGCTGCCCGTCCTCGGCATCGGATTCCATGGTGACATCCCGTACGTTGTGGAGGAGTACGCCGGCGAGCGCAGCTTGGCCTATGTGCTCTACCACGAGGGCGTCCAGTTCGCCGAGGCCGTGCGGCTCACGAGCCAGGTGGCGGACGTTCTTGGCACGCTCCACGCGGCATCACCACCACTGCCCGCCGTTGCCGTGCGGCCCGCCGATGTGTTCATCGAGAGGCGCGGCTCGACGACGCACGTGACCGTCGCCCACTGTGGCATCCTCAAGTCGCCGAATCTCTCGGTGCCGGCCGTGCGCCGTTGCTTCACGGTCCCCGCCGCGGAGTGCTTCGCGCCCGAGGTGCTCGAGGGCGCCCCACCCTCCATCGCCGGCGACATCTACTCCCTCGGGATGCTCCTCCTCCGGATGATCCGCGGCAGTTACGGCGTGGCGCGGTTCGTGGCAGCGCGGGGCGAGGGCTTGCTGGCGGACGTGTTCTCCGAGGATGAGCCGACGGCGGCGGACGATGTGATGCAGCGATGCCTCGCGCGTGACCCGGCGCAGCGTTATGCCTCGGTCGACCAGCTCATGGATGCTCTGGACGCCATCGAAGGCAAGCGCTTCCCGAGGACGCGTCGGCCTAAGGACCTGGTGGTATCCCCCCCACCGAAGCCAGTACCGGGGCTGGCCCCGGAGCTTGAGGGCGACGAGATCCCCGACGACCTGCTCGCGGAGGACGAGGAGGACGAGGGCGAGGAGGGGCGGGCCGCCCGATCGGCTGTAGCGGCCCCTGCTGAGGACGAGTTCGACTACGGGTCGTTCTTCGAATCGCTTGGTCGCCAGGCGGCTGCGGAGAGTGCTGCGGTCAGCGAGGAGACACTGAGGGCCCGCGAGTGGGAGGAGCAGCAGCGGGCCGAGCGCGAGCGCAAGCGCCAGGCGCGCCGCCGCGGCGCCATCCTCACTCTCGATGAAGCCGCGTGGGACGCGGCTCTCCGCGATGCAGGCGTTCTTGACGAGGACCAGGCTACGCAAGAGGTCGCGGTCGCGGAGCCGGAGCCCGAGGCGGTGGCGGAGGAGGTCGCCGTCGCGGAGCCGGAGCCCGAGGTGGTGGCTGAGGAGGTCGCGGTCGCGGAGCCGGAGCCCGAGGCGGCGGAGGAGGAGGTCGCCGTCGCGGAGCCGGAGCCCGAGGCGGTGGCTGAGGAGGTCGCCGTCGCGGAGCCGGAGCCCGAGGTGGTGGCCGCGGAGGTCGCGGTCGCGGAGCCGGAGCCCGAGGTGGTGGCCGCGGAGGTCGTCGTCGCGGAGCCGGAGCCCGAGGTGGTGGCTGAGGAGGAGCCGGAGCCGCCTGAGGAGGCCGCATTCCAGCGGGCGCCACTCACTGTTCTGATGCTCCCGGACCTGGCGCTGGCAGGCCCCTTCGACGCTCGAGGGCCGGGCTCCAACGGCGAGCTTGCGCCGCTGCTGGACAGGGAGGTCGCCCAGCTCTACCGCGGTGTGCCGGGACCCGTCACATTCCGGACCCGCATCGGCTGGGTGGGCGAGGAGCAGCTCGCGCTGGCCGCGGCAGCGATCACCCCCTTGATGGACGAGGATGGCAGCCAACGCGCGGGTTCCCCCCTCGCGCAGGATGTGGCGCTCCTCTACCCGGCGGTCGAAGGCCCACTCGTCTTCCGGGCGTACACCGACGTGCTGGCCGACGGAGCGCTATCGCCCGGCGACGAGACCGGGGCGCTCGAGCGCGCGCGTGGCATCGTGGACCTGAGCCAGGGGATCGCCGACCTGGCCGATGCGCTGGCGCCGTCCGACCTGCTACCGCCCGCCCTCGAAGCCGAGATCGTGACCCTGTATCGGGCAGCCGCCGGCCCGTTGGTCTTTCGCGCGCGTCTGGAGGTGCTTCTCGAGGAGGAGCTCTCGGGTCGAGGGGAAGTCCCCGCCGCTATCGCCGAGGGACCGGTCCTGGCGATCGAGACGGCGCGGCTGTATCCTCCGGCGCCTGGCCCCCCGGTGTTCCGCGCGCGTCTGCACGTGGTGCTCGAGGAGGAGCTCTCGGGTCGCGGGGAAGTCGTCGCCGCCATCGCCGAGGGGCTGGTGCTCGCGGTCGAGACGGCGCGGCTGTACCCAGCGGCGCCGGGCCCGATGGCGTTCCGAAGTACCCTAGCAGTCATCGACGAGGCGGCCCTGGCGGGCCTGACGGCGTCGCCGACGGCGGCACGCGTCCTTCCACTGTCGGCGCCGGCGTCGCGTGTGTCCGTCGCCGAGTTGGCTGCGGCCGCGGGCGCGCTGAACCCACTGACGATCCGGCCGGCGGCTGTCTCGGCCGATATCGCGCGGCTCTACGACGGGGTGCCCGGGGCGATCACCTACCGTCCGCACTTCCGTCCCCTCACTGGTGCCGATCTCGCGCCCGCTACCACGCGAGCGCGGGGGGGGCCGAGGCTCGTGGCGCTGTCGGCGGACCTTCTCGACGTGTCCTGGCGCGAGCTGGCCATGGCGACCGCGCGCTCCGGAGCAGTCAGCGCCGGGGCGGGGCTTGTGGACAGTGAGGTCGCGCGGCTCTACCCGGCGGCGCCCGTGCAGATCACCTACCGCTCCTCGCTGCAGGTGGTCGTCCTCGAATCGGATCTGGCCGCGCCTGAGCCTCGGAGTCGACGTCGCCCCGTTCGGATGGACCTCGCCACTCGGCTGCCTACGATGCCCTGGTCGGACCTCTCGGTCGCGGTACAGCGGGCTGCGCCGGGCTACGCCGTCGGCACGCCTCTCGTCGCGGCAGAGGTGGCCGGGCTGTTCCCCGCGTTGCTGCCCTACATGCGACCGCGGGAGCGCGCGATGATGGAGGAATCCCTCGCCGTCCCCCCACCCTCCCCGCGCTGGGTGGTGCAGATGGCGGCCCATGCAGCCGAGCTGCGCGTGGCGGCGCACGGAGTGCCAAGCCTCACGGCGCTGGCCTCCGCACTGGACACGGGGGTGGAGTCGCCGCTGGTCAGCTCACAGATCGCCCGGCTGTTCCCGGCGCCTGGGCTCCCCGTGTCGGCACCGCGGCCACGCCGGCGGCGCCCCGGGTCGTTCGCCGCAGCCCCAGGCGCCCACGCCGCGGCGGAGCAGGCGCCGCCCAGTACCACGCCGGAACCTACTGCCCGGACGTCCCAGCCGCGTGAGGCACCGGAGCCGATCGCCGCTGCGCAGCCTGCTCCGCCCGAGGCCGCGCGCAGACCCCCAACCGGGCCGCCGAGACCCACGCTGGCTCAGCTCATGCTTGGCGAGCTAGCCCAGCGCAACCAGGCGTTCTACACGGCCTACCGCGGCCGGTTGCCCCGCGAGGATGATAAGCGCACGAACATCCTCGGGCTCGACGTCGCGCGCGACTGGTCGCCCGACGCCGACCTGACCCAGGGCGTAACCGTCGACGTGTCTTCTGATGCCAGTGACATCAAGGTACAGTTTGGCGAGGAGGACCCATTTGCGCTCGACCTGACTGCGGCTGAGGACGAGGAGGAGATGATCCCGGTCGAGCTCTCCGAGGCTACTGCCGCGCTGAACTCGGTGGCTGCCCTCGTCCGACAGGCCCACCAGGCCTTCGCCGAGATGGGCGCGGGAGCCGGCGGGGAGCTGATCGACGTCGACCCCGATAGCGACTTCATGCTCACGGTGGCCGACATGGTGCGGATGTCTCAGGAGGCGACCATCGCGCAAGGTCAGTCCGTGCAGACGTTGGAGGGACTGATCGGCCTGAGTGGGGACGACGACGCCATGAGCTTCGACTTCGAGCAGCTCGTCCGGAGCCAGTTCGCCGAGGTCGAAGAGGCCGAGACCGATGAGAACGGCCTCGAGACCTCAGCGGGGGGCGGAACCATCACCGTGGCCGACCTACTGTCATCCGAGGATGGGATCGATGTCGCCGAAGCCGACATGGGTGAAGGCATCGCGGTGTCATCCGACGCGAAGTTCACGCTGGCGGATATCCTGTCTGAGAAGCGCGCCGAGGAGGCCGCGCGCAAACGCGAGCGGATCGAGAACCTCGACCTCGCCCAACTCGACATTGACGCCACTGCCGCTCTCGGCGCTCTCACGGGCGGCTTGGGCCTTGAGGAGGCCGCTGAGTCGGCCGACACGGCGGTGACGGCATTCGAGCAGTGGAAGGATCTGCCCGGCATCGGGGGGGCCGCGCGGCGCCCCTCGCGGCGAGAGCGGACGCTCCGTGGTATGATCTTCGAGCTCATGGCCGAGTTGGCCATCCGGCAGGGCGATGAGGGCCTCGACCCCAAGGCGCAGGAGGCGTTGGCTACTCTCATCAACGCGGCGACGAGCTTCATGAAGCTGCTCCCACGGAAAGGCGGATAGCCATAGGCGCTCCGACTGACCCCGTCCGTGCCATCGGGCTGATCCCGGCCCGCTATGACTCGACCCGACTCCCCGGCAAGGCCCTGGCGGACATCTGCGGCAAGCCGATGATCCAGTGGGTGTGGGAGCGCGCCATGCGGGCCGCTCGCTTGACCGATGTGCAGGTCGCCACGGACGATCCTCGGATCCGCGATGCCGTCGAAAGCTTCGGTGGCCGGGCGGTCATGACCCGGTCCGACCACCAGACTGGTACTGATCGGTTGGCCGAAGCGGCCGGATCGCTGGACGCCCAGGTCATCGTCAACATTCAGGGCGACGAGCCGTTCGTGAACCCCCAGATGCTCGATGCGCTTGTCACCGCGCTGGTCGAGGACGCCGAGGCGTCCATGAGCACCCTCATGTCTCGCATTCGCGCGGAGGAGGAGCTGGATGACCCGGCGACGGTGAAGGTGGTCGTGGATCGCCAGGGCCGCGCTCTGTACTTCTCCCGCAGCCGCATCCCGTTCAACCGTGCGCCATCGGACGAGGACCGCAGCCCCGTCTACAAGCACCTGGGGCTCTACGCCTATCACAGGGACTTCCTGCTGCTGTACGCAAGCCTGCCTCCCACTTCTCTCCAGCGCGCCGAGCAGCTCGAGCAGTTGCGTGCCCTGGAGCATGGCTACAGGATCCGCGTAGTCGAGACGCCGTTCGAGTCGATCGGTGTCGACACCGAGCGCGACCTCGAGCGCGCCCGGGCTCTCATGCGGCAGGAGCTCGAACGCGGGGGAGGTGCATGAGCGGATGGGCGCACACGACGTCTGCATTGGCAGCCATCGGGTCGGTCCGCGTGAGCCATTGCTGCTGCTGGCGGGGCCCTGTGTCATCGAGTCCGAGCAGCACTGCCTGTTCATGGCGGAGCGCATCCGAGCGATCGCGGACCGGCTGGGTCTGTCCTACGTGTTCAAGGCCTCATTCGATAAGGCGAACCGGACGTCGCTCACGAGCTTCCGGGGGCCTGGGATCGATGAGGGACTGCGAACCCTCGCGAAGGTGAAGTCCGAGTGCGGTGTACCCGTCGTCACCGACATCCACACGCCCGACCAGGCGGCGTCCGTCAGCGAGGTCGCGGACGTGCTCCAGATCCCGGCCTTCCTGTGTCGCCAGACCGACATGCTGGTCGCGGCGGGGAGGACGAAGAGGGTCCTCAGCATCAAGAAAGGCCAGTTCGTCGACCCGTCGTCGATGAGCCAAGCGGCGACCAAGGCGGAAGCCGCCGGCGCGAGTGGGGTCATGCTCTGCGAGCGCGGCACGACCTTTGGCTACAACAACCTTGTCGTGGACATGCGGAGCCTGTGCATCATGGCGGACTTGGGATACCCCGTGGTGTTCGATGCAACGCACTCCGTGCAGCTCCCGAGCGCTTCGGGAATGGTGTCCGGCGGCGACCGGAGGTTCGTGGCACCCCTGGCGCGAGCGGCTGCGGCGGTTGGGATCTCAGGGCTGTTTCTCGAGGTCCACGATGACCCGGACTCCGCCCTGTGCGATGGCCCGAACATGGTGCCCTTGCGCGATCTGGAGGCATTGCTGACCACGGTGCTCCGGGTGCGAGACGCCGGAGGACTTTGAGGGCCCGGCACCGAACCAGCCGGTCAGGGGCGTTGGGCGTTGCCGGCGCCGCCTAGCGCATGGGAGGCCAGAGAATGTTCAAACGTCTTGGCATGATCATTCGCTCGATGTTCGGCTGGATGCTGCGTAAGGCCGAGAACCCGGAGTTGATCCTGCGGCAGCACATTGACGACCTCCGCTCCCGCATCCCGGAGTTCAACCGCCAGGCGGCCGAGGTCGTGAAGCTTGAGAAGATGCTCCAGATGCAGGCTGAGCGACTGCGGAAGAAGGTCTCGGACCTGGAGGCCCAGGTGGTCGCCGCGGTGAAGCTCGGCCCTGAGAAGAAGGAGGTCGCGAAGTCCCTGATCTCCGCTCTCGAGACCACGAAGCTGGATCTGACCGAGACGGAGGCCCAGCTCCAGACGGCCAAGCTCAACTCCGAGCAGGTCAAGCGCGCGCGCCTCGCCTATGAGCGCAAGATCCAGGCGGAGATGCAGGAGGCGATGCGGCAGATCTCGCGCGCCAAGCGTGCCGAGATGCAGCAGCAAATGGCCAGCCTGATGATGAGCTTCGAGGTCGGAGACGACAGCGATGTCCTTCAGCGGATGACCGAGAAGATCGACGAGGACCTGGCCCGCGCGGAGGCACGTCAGGAGATCGCCGGCGAGAGCATCGGCGCCCAGATCGTGGATGTTCAGGCTGAGGTAGTCGACCAACAAGCCGAGGGCCGCTATCAGGAGTACCAGCGGCAGCTTGGCTTGGCCCCGGCTCAGGAAGACACCGTCCAGAAGACGCTCGACTCCATAACTGCCGATGTCCAGCAGACCGAGCAAACCGACAAGGCCTGAGCCGTCCCGGGGTGGACGGCCCGGCGCCCATGGGGCTGTCTTGGCCCACGGGTCTGACGAGGGCCGGGTCCAGTGCGGTTCGTCCTCCGCTCCGGGCGGCGTTCGTCTCCGCGTTCGGGACTTCGTCTACCGCCCGGCGCTTGCCGTGCTTGCCGTCATCCTCGTAGGCACGACCGGCTACATACTCATCGAGGGGTGGAGCCCGCTCGACGCCGCATACATGACCATCATCACACTGACGACGGTCGGTTTCGGCGAGGTGCACAAGCTAAGCGTGGCGGGCAGGCAGTTCACCATCGTCCTCGTCGTGACCGGCGTGATCGTCGGGGGCTATGCCGCCGCCACGTTGACGTCCTTTGTCGTCGAGGGGCACCTGACGGGGGCGCTCCGAGCACGCCGCAAGCACTGGAGGCTTGCAGCCATGGAGAACCACATTGTCATCTGCGGCCTGGGGCGCGTCGGACGCGCGGCTGTGCAGGGGATCTCCCGGCAAGGCGTGCCCTGTGTCGCTGTGGACGAGCACTCCGTGAGTGAGGAAGGCGGGGAGATCCCCGGCGTCGAGACCGTCCAGGGCGATGCCACCAACCGGGAGACGCTTCTGCGGGCGGGGGTGCAGCGAGCGCGCGGGATCATCTGTGCGCTTCGCTCCGATGCCGAGAACATCATGCTGGCGCTCACGCTTCAGGAGCTGGCACCCGATGCCTTGGTTGTCGCTCGATCCGACTCGGAGGAGGCTGATCACTTGCTCCGACGAGCGGGCGCCGATGTCGTGATCTCGCCCTACCGTGCGGGCGGTGAGCAGTTGGCCAATGCCATCACGCGCCCCGGGGTACACTCATTCGTGGAAGTGTTCAGCGCCGGGGGATCAGGGGAGACGCACCTCGATGAGTTGGATGTCGTGCACGGGTCGCCGCTCATCGGTACAGCCCTATCGGACCTGCACACGGATCGCGACACCGGCGTGCGCATCGTCGGGATCTGCAGGCCGTGGGGCGAGCCGGTGCTGAGCCCGAGGGGTTCGACGATTCTCACGGAGGGTGATCGCCTCGTTCTCGCCGGGACTGACGCTCAGATCCGTGACTTCGTTGAGCTCGTCCGCGAGGGAGCGGGTCGATAGCTTGCCGACGCGGGAGGTACGCGACATGCGCCACACGTTGCCGGCCGTCGCGGCGGCTGTCTTGCTCCTGTCAGGGATCGCTATGCCGGCCGGCGAGCCGACGGTCGCCGACCAGGGACTCTCAAAGCTTGCCGAGCGCAGCTTCACGGGTGACCGCTTCAACTTCGCTGTCATCGGTGACACTCGGCACTGGGTACCGATCGTCCAGCCTCAGGCGTTCGTGGACCAGATCGCGACCATGAACCTGCTCCGACCACACTTCTGCATCGACATCGGGGACCTGATCCTGGGGTACACCGACGATGAGGCGCTGCTGACCAAGGAATGGGATGCGTTCATCGCGACGATCGGGCAGTGCGACTTCCCCTTCATCCCGGTGGTGGGCAACCACGACGTCATCTCGCCGCTGATGGAGCGCTTGTACACGGGTCGCATCGGCCCGATGTACTTCTCCTTCGACTATGGCAACGCGCACTTCGTCTGCATGTCGTCGGAGACCGTCGGCGCAGTGGGCCGCGTGGACGAGGCGCAGCTTGCGTGGCTTCGCGATGACCTGGCCGCGCATGGGGACGCGGCTCACGTCTTCGTGTTCATGCACCAGCCGATGTGGGCCTACGCGAACGGGAACTGGCAACCGGTGCACGAGCTGCTCAAGCAGTACAACACCGGGGCCGTCTTCGCCGGCCACTGGCATCACTATGAGTATGAGCAGCGGGACGGCATCCCGTACTTCATCACTGGCGGGGGCGGAGCCGAGATTGGCACCGTGCCCGAGGCGGGCGATTTCCATCACTTCTGTGAGGTCGCCGTGGACGGAGCTGACGTGCGCGTCGCGGTGATCCCCATGGGCGCCATCGCCGCGCCAGGTATTGTGACGCCGGCCAAGAGACAGGCGATCCTCGACCTGCCCAACCGCGTCACGGTGCCCGCAATCCCCCTGAGCCTCGACGGTTCGGCTTCAGAGACCTTCAGCGTGCAGGTGGCGAACCCCGGCGACCAGCCGATTGGGGGCACGATCTCGTGGACCCGTGTCCCGCAGGGGATGTCGGTCGAGCCACTTCGGGCGCCCTACGCCGTCGCGGCGAGAGGGGCAGCATCCGTCGAGTTCCACGCCACGGTCGCCATGGGCACACCACAAAGCGCCACGGCGTCCTACGAGATCACCTACCCGGTGGGCACCGATGGAACGGCGATGCCCGTTCGGGGCGAGCTGCGCCTGTTGCCGAACTACCAGGCTCACCGGCTGACGCCGACGGTGGACGGCGACCCGTCGGACTGGCAGGGCGTCGCTCCTCTCGTCCTCGACCGGCGAGACCAGGTGCGTTCCAGCGACGAGGTCACCTGGACGGGCCCTGAGGACCAGTCCGTGGACGCGCGCGTGGCCTGGGACGCTGGCAACCTCTACATGCTCTTCGTCGTCACCGATGACGTCGCCCGTCAGACGAAGCGCGATGCGGACACGTGGCAGGAGGACTCGGTCCAGGTGGGCTTCGACCCGAAGAACGACACGGTCCGTCCGAAGCCGGACAACGATGACTACGAGTATCTGTTCTCGTTGACGCCGGATGGCCCGCATGTCTGGTGCGAGTTCGCCGCTGTAGGCGGGAAGACCGGACTGATCGACGATGTGAAGCTGGCCGTCCGCGATGACGGGAACCGTCACACCTATGAGATCGCCTTTCCCTGGCAGCGCCTGGCGCCGGCGAAGCCGATCGAAGGTGCCACGATCGGCTTCACGTTCCTCGTCAACGACTCCGACGCCGCCGGCCAGCGGGACTGGATGGAGTGGACGCCGGGCATCGGCGCCACGAAGGACCCATCGGCCTACGGCGATCTACGGCTGTTGCCGTAGCCGAGCGGCGCCAAATCTCCTGCCACAGACACCATTTGCGTTGCGGCCGGTGTCATCGTATAATGTGCATATCCTCATCGGATGACGGGGTCTGGCCATGGCGAGTGGGCAAGCGGAGAGGCTGTTCGCGGCACTGGGCAACGAGGTGCGACTGCGCATCGTCGAGCTTGTCTCCGCGAACAAGGAGATGTGCATCTGCGAGCTGGTCGATGTGCTCGACAAGAGCCAGGCCAACATCTCTCGCCACGTCAGTGTCCTGCGGGACGCCGGCGTCCTGAGCGACCGCAAGGTTGGGGCCTGGGTGCTTCTGCGTGTGGATGAGGGTGCGCTGGTAGCGGCCTTTGGTGGTGTTCTCGAGACTGTCCGGCGCCATCACGAGCAGTCGCGCAGCGTCGACGCGGAGCGCCGCCTCACGGAGCGCTGCGAGAGCATCTGATGGCGCTTGCGGCGGTGTCGGGCATCGAATAGTGTCGATATCGCCATATCAGGATGAAAGGATCGCCCATGGGTTCCTCGGTGGTGAGACGGCTCTCGCTACTGGACAGGTACCTGACGGCATGGATCTTCTCGGCCATGGCGCTAGGCGTGGCATTGGGCTACCTCTGGCCGGGCGTCATCCAGGCTATGAACGAGGCCACGCAGGTCGGCACCACCTCGATCCCCATCGCGATCGGCCTCATACTAATGATGTACCCGCCTCTCGCGAAGGTGCGCTATGAGGAGATGGGGCGCGTGTTCCGCGACTGGCGTGTCCTTGGCCTTTCGCTCGTGCAGAACTGGGTGATCGGTCCCATCCTCATGTTCGTGCTCGCGATTGTGTTCCTGCGTGGATACCCGGCCTACATGGCGGGGCTGATCATGATCGGGCTCGCGCGTTGCATTGCGATGGTGATCGTGTGGAACGATCTCGCGGACGGCGACCCGGAGTACTGCGCGGGGCTGGTGGCGTTCAACTCGGTGTTCCAGGTGCTCTTCTACTCCGTCTACGCATTCGTTTTCGTGACGGTCCTTCCGCCCCTCTTCGGTCTCTCGGGCACCGAGGTCCACATCACGATCGGCCAGATTGCCAAGAGCGTGTTCATCTACCTCGGCATACCGTTCCTGGCGGGCATCGCGACCCGGTTCTTGCTCATCGCGGCACGCGGGCGGGAGTGGTATGAGCACCGCTTCATCCCGCGTATCAGCCCGCTGACCCTGGTGGCGCTGCTCTTCACGATCCTCGTCATGTTCTCGCTGAAGGGCGAGAACATCGTGAAGATCCCGCTCGACGTCGTCCGGATCGCGATCCCGCTGCTGATCTACTTCGTCGTCATGTTCCTGGTCTCGTTCGCGATGGCGGCGCGGATCGGGGCGGGCTATGGGAAGAGCGCGACGATCGCGTTCACGGCCGCGAGCAACAACTTCGAGCTGGCCATCGCCGTTGCGGTGGCGGTGTTCGGCATCGACTCGGGCGAAGCGTTCGCGGCGGTCATCGGCCCCCTGGTCGAGGTACCCGTGCTCATCGGCTTGGTGAACGTGTCCCTGGCGTTGCGAAGGCGTTGTTTCGCGTCCACGGGGCCTGTGGAAGCGACTGCGTAGGAGAGAAGAGATGACACAGGACATGTTGTGCTACACATGTATGAGCGGCGGCCTTTCGACGGGGGCGGTGGGGGCCTGTGTGGACTGCGGGCGCTCAGTGTGCCATGCCCATAGCGTCCTGCGGACGGAGCCGTGCTATCGCTCGGACGGCACGGGTATCAATGGGCCATGGCGCCGATGTGATGCGGAGCGGCGTCTCCTGCTGTGCACCGAGTGCAACGCGGCCCGCGAGGCTTGCGCAGCATAGAGGATCAGTATGACAACTGGCTTGCAGCAAGCAACACAGCCGACACTCGCTTCATGGCTGGATGAAGCACCACGTTATCTCTTCTTCACGGGCAAGGGCGGCGTTGGGAAGACCTCGCTCTCCTGTGCGGCCGCGGTGGCGTTCGCCGATGGAGGGAAGAGGACCCTCCTGGTCAGTACGGACCCCGCGTCCAACCTGGACCAGGTGTTGGGGGTGAAGCTGGGAGCGAGGCCGACGCGCGTTGACGAGATCGAGTATCTTTGGGCGCTGAACATCGACCCGCGCCGCGCCGCCGCGGAGTACCGGGAACGGGTCGTCGGTCCCTATCGCGGCGTGCTTCCCGATGCGGCCGTGGCGGAGATCGAAGAGCAGTTGTCGGGCGCGTGCACGGTGGAGATCGCTGCGTTCGATGAGTTCTCCCGCCTCATGACCGATGTGGAGGCCCGGGACGAGTTCGAGCACATCGTCTTTGACACCGCCCCCACCGGCCACACGCTGAGGCTCCTTAGGCTCCCGGCGGCGTGGAAAGGTTACCTCGAATCCAGCAGCGGGAATGCGTCCTGCCTTGGACCGATGTCCGGCCTGCAGGGCCAGAGGGAGCAGTTCGCCTCCACGTTGGCGGCGCTGACCGATGCAGGCCTCACCCGGCTGGTCCTGGTCGCGAGGCCCGATGTGCATTCGTTGTCGGAGGCGGACCGAACCAGCACGGAACTGGCGAGGCTCGGAGTTGCGAGCCAGTACCTCGTGGTCAACGGTATGCTGGGAACGGCCGATGAGGACGATGCCACGGCGCAGGCGATACGCCGGCGTCAGGCAACCGCATTGGAGGGGACGCCGCCCGAGATCCGGGGACTGCCCCATGCTGAGATCCCCCTGTCGCCCACCGCCCTGATCGGCGTTCCGGCGCTTCGTGGTCTCTTGCAGACCGATGCAACCACGCCGCCCACTGACGGCGAAGCCCCCCAGGGGTGGGCCGACGACCTCGGACTGAGCCTGGCGGGCCTGATCGATTCGCTTGGGACGAAGCCCGGCGTCGTCATGACCATGGGCAAAGGCGGCGTCGGAAAGACGACAATGGCCGGCATGATCGCGGCCGAGCTGGCCAAGCGTGGCGCCAATGTGCACCTGACGACCACCGACCCGGCGGCCCACTTGGACTTCGGGTTGGCCGACAGGCACCGGATGCTGCGGGTGAGCCGGATTGACCCCATGGTGGAGATCGAGCGCTATCGCGAGGAAGTGATGCAGCAGGCGGGCAGCCAGTTGGACGAGGAGGGACGTCGGCTTCTGGAGGAAGACCTTCGGTCGCCGTGCACTGAGGAGATAGCGGTGTTCCGCGCCTTCGCGCGGGTTGTGGATGAAGCCGGGGACTCGGTAGTGGTCATCGATACCGCCCCGACCGGCCATACGATCCTCTTGCTCGACGCCACGGAAGCTTATCATCGGGAGGTATCCAGAACTCGTTCAGCCGTGCCCGCGGAGGTCCAGTCGCTGCTGCCGCGTCTACGCGATGGGCTGTTCACTCGGATCCTGATCGTGACGCTGCCGGAGGCGACGCCTGTCCAGGAAGCAGCCGATCTCCAGGACGACCTGAGGCGAGCGGGGATCCCGCCCTACGCCTGGATCGTCAACCAGAGCCTGGCCCCCCTGTCGGTGAGGCACCCGGTCCTCAGGGCAAAGCGCTCCAACGAGTTGAGCTACATTCGGCGTGTTCGGGACATCGCGCCGCAGATGGTGATAGTGCCCTGGCAGGACACAGACGGGCACCTATGAGCGGAAGGGAGATTCCCTCTATGCCGATCTATGTCTATGAGACGATTCCCGGTGAGGCCGGAGCGGGACCGAAGTACTACGAGATCCGGCAGAGCATGAGGGACGAGCCGTTGACCACGCACCCGGATACCGGCGAGCCGATTCGGCGCTTCATACTGGGAGGGTTCGGCATTCTCACCTCGGCCCGCGGCGGAGAAGGTAGGGGTCGCGCCGGATCGGGCGACTGCGGGTCGGGGTGCTGCTGCAGATGAGTAGACCACGGCCTCGAGTGTTGTGGGTATGCCCAGGAGGGGACCAGCGATGGAACATTCCAGACTGCAAGTGTTCGACCCGCCGATGTGTTGTTCAAGCGGGGTATGCGGACCGAACGTCGATCCGGACTTGTTGAGGTTTGCCCGCGACGTGGCGTGGCTGCAGCACAAGCAGGGCGTGGAGGTCGAGCGCTACAACCTCTCCTCGCATCCCGCAGCGTGCGCACGGGAGGAGTGCGTGAGGGAGGCCCTGAGCAAAGAGGGCAGCCAATGCCTGCCCCTTGTCCTCGCCGATGGGGTCATCGTCAGTCGAGGTGTGTACCCCTCAAGGCGCGAGCTCATGAGCTTCGCAGGGATCGGCGAGGCGGCGAAGGCGCCGCGACCGGAAGGTGAGGCCACACCTACATACGGCTCATCGAGTGAGGCGGCGTTCTGTGGACCGGGGTGCGATTGCGGGCCCGCCCCGGGTCGCAAGGGGATCAAGATAGCGGTCAGTCTGATCGCGCTGCTGGTGGTTGTGGGCGCTCTTATCCACAAGGGCGCGAGCGCGGGGCAGACCGCGTCGAGTAACACGGCGACCGCGGACGCGTCGGCCTTCGCCGTCGCGCAGGCGGCCCCTGCGAGTGCGCCCGCGACTGCCGAGCAACCTGCCGGGGGTATGGACGAAGGCAAGGGCGTTGAGAGCATGGCTACGCAAGGGCAGCCCGATGCGAAAGGCGCCACGGAAGCGCAACCCGCCAAGGCCGAGGGCAGGATCGGGGAGTACCTCAAGTCCCTCAGCGACCTCAACACGCTGGCGATGAGCCAGGATGCCGTGTTCATCTTCGTTCCCGGCTCGAAGAACGAGTCGGTCGACGACGGAGCGATCTCCGCCGTTCACGCCGCGCAGGAGGCCCTGGAGAAGAAGAACGTCGCTCTCGGGCTGTACACCCTGCGCACCGACTCGTCTGACTATCCCGCGCTCTCGAAGCAAGTCCCGGGGCCCGCCATCGTCGTCGCGAGCAAGGGACGCGGCATGTCGGCTGTCTCCGGTGACGTCACTAAGGCCAAGCTCCTTCAGGCGTATGTGGCCTCATCGAGCGCCGCAAGCTGCGGGCCATCGGGCTGCGGACCTTCCGGGTGCAATTGACGAGACGCGGAGGCATCCATGCTCGAGCAAGTCACCAACGCCCTGCAGGAGGTCGCCTCTCAACCCCTGGGGCTCGTGTTCGCTCTTGTCCTTGGCGTCGTCAGCGCCGCTACAAGCGTGTGCTGTACGCTTCCCGCGCTCGGGTTGCTTGTTGGCTACTCGGGCGCGCAGGCGAGCGACACTCGCAGGGCGGCGGCGAAGTCCGTGCTGTTCTTCACCCTGGGGATGATCCTCTCCCTCATGATCATCGGTGGGGTTGCCGGGTTCGTCGGGCAGGTCGCACAGGCCGGTCTGGGGCGGTACTGGAAGGCCTTCGCCGGCATTGCGGCCGTCTTCCTGGGACTGGCCACGCTGAACCTGCTGCCGTTCAAGCTGTCACTCGGCAAGGTAGGTGAGATCGGGAAAAGGGCGACGGGCCTCGGAGCGGCGCTGGCCGGGCTGGTGCTTGGGGGCATCGTCGCCGCGAGCTCGCTCCCCTGTAATCCCGGCATCTTCATTGTGATCGGGGCGGCGGTACTGCAAGGGGCGGTGCTCTGGGCGATGCTCATGCTGGCGATGTTCGCCATTGGCTTCAGCCTCCCGCTGGGCGCCGTCCTGCTCGGTGTATCGATGGGCAAGTTCGCCCTGGCCGCCAAGGGAGCCGACGCCGCGATGCGATGGGTCGCGGGACTGGTTCTGCTGGTTGCCGGGTTCCACTTCCTGTTCACGCTGTGAGCGGAATGGTCGCCATCGCAAGCCCAGTACTGGCGGCTACTGGCGGTCTGGGCATATCCAGAGAGGAAGTGCTCATCAATGGGCAAGACATGTCCCGTTCTCGTCCTGGCTGTGGTCGGAGTAGTCCTGCTGGCCGCGTTCTACGGGCGCGACAAGGGGGCTGAAGCGGCGGACGACCAGGGCTCGGCCGCGGCCGCTGCTGTTGCCGATGAGGCTTCAGCACAGCCCGCTGCGACAAGCAACACCGAAGCGGCGCTGCAACAGGCGAGCAAGGAGAGCAAGCACCTGGTCGTCCTGGCCTGGAGCGACGATGACGAGACGACGCAGAAGCTGAAGGCACTGTTGGCGGAGGCCCGTGAGTCCCTGGCGGACAAGGCACTGTTCCATGAGGTCAGTACCACAGACGCCGATGAGAGCAGCTTCGTTGAGCAGTACGGGCTCGCGGAGGCGCCGCTACCGATCATCCTTGTCTTTGCTCCCAACGGTGCCGTGGTAGGCGCCCATGTCCAGAAGGTAGTGGATGAGAAGGCGCTGGTCGCCTCCTTCGCCTCACCGAAGCTGGCGGAGGTCTACAAGCTACTGCAGGACCGTAAGCTGGTCTTGCTGTGTGTACAGAGCAAGACCACGAAGTACAATGCCGAATCACTCAGTGCGGCGCAGGCAGCGGCTGCCGACGCGCGGGCCAATGACCAGTTCCGGACGGTGCAGCTCGACCCTGCCGATAGCAGTTGCTCCGATCTTGCCACCAGGATAGGAGTGTCCGCTACGGTCGAGGAAGCAGCTATCTACATCATCGTGCCGCCCGGCACCATCGCCGGCGAGGTCAAGGGCGCGACGACCCCGACCGCGGCTTGGGATGCCATCATCAAGGCCCTCTCTGCCTGCAGCGGCGGCGGTTGTGGCCCAGGCGGATGTGGCTAGGGACTCCCAGAGGCTTCTCAACGACAACGCGGAAGATGGCCTGGATCTGTGGAGGCGCAACCGGGGTCACTGGCCTCGTGAGGGAGGAACTGGGATGGGTGGGCGACACGCGTTATGTGTGGTGAGCGCCATCGTGTCCGTCGCACTCTCGTTGGGTGCCTGCGGACGCCGCAGCGACGCACCGAGCGCGGTCTCGCCGGATGCCCGGCCACCCAGTTCTGCGGTCGCTGGCGGCCAGGCATCCGCTGAAGGCGTAAGGGGTCCGGATGCTGCGGAAGCAGAGGACCTAGAGGCAGCGCCGTCCGGTCAGCCTACGGGCTCCTCAGAGGAGCGGAGCGAGGGCGACCCAGGCCCGCCGAATGCCAGAATCATGCCATCGCCTCCGAAGCCCCGCGACAAGGCCGCACCCCACGAAGAGAGGACCAGCACGAAGCCCATGGCGCCCGAACGTGCGACCACGGATGCCGCCGGGACAGCGGCAACGGCGGCTGACGGGACGACCGGAGCCGCGGCTGACGGCCAAGGCATAGCATCTGCGAACGCAGCGGAAGCCAAGCCCAGAGACGCCTGCAAGGGGGTCTGCGGCCCCTCGGGTTGCGCGCCGACAGGCAACGGCCTACCAGGGTGGGGGGCCCTCAAAGATGGAACGGGCGGCCTACTGTCTCGATAGTATCGGGGGCATCGTCGCCGCGAGTCCGCTCCCCCGCAACCCGATGGGTAGCCGGATCTGCTCCGCTGGTGGCGAGGTCCTACTTCGTATTCCGGGCCTGAGCGAGCCGACATGGCGCCCAGGGACGAGCACCTGCGCCTGATCCAGGGGGATGAGGTGACGAGCGAGAAGCTCCGCGTCCTGTTCTTGTGCACCGGCAACTCGTGCCGTAGCCAAATGGCGGAGGGCTGGGCGCGCCATCTGCGAGGGGATACTATCGAAGCGTGGTCGGCGGGGCTTGAGGCCCATGGCCTGAACCCGCGAGCCGTCCGAGCCATGGCGGAGGCGGGTGTCGACATCTCGGGGCAGGTGTCTCGCCGTGTGGAAGACCTTCCCACGCGAGAGTTCGACTATGTGGTCACGGTGTGCGCGAACGCGAATGAGAGTTGCCCCGTGTTCCCGGGGAATGCCCGGGTGGTGCACGTCGGCTTCGACGATCCGCCGAAGCTGGCGGCCGACGCGCGGACAGAAGAGGAGGCCCTCGCCCACTACCGGAGGGTCAGGGATGAGATCCGCGCGTTCGTTGAGACGTTGCCTCAGTCGCTGATGGAGTGAGTCTGGTGCGGCGGCTCTGCCGCGCAGTGCTCGGCGCCCCCGTGGGCCGGGCTGCGCGGTCGAAGCCATTTCTGGGAGGATCTGGTATGGGCGATAGACGTGGAATGCTTCTGGTCTGCCTCTTTGCCGGGGGCGCGCTGCTCCTGGCCGGGTGCGGCGGCAAAAGGGACTCCGGGCCAGCGACAGAGCCCGGCAGCGTGGCGCGGGAGCCGGTGGTTGCAGACACTGCCCTGCCCCATCCCGGCCCCGCAGAGGCGAAGCCCGATGCCGCCGAGACCGCGGGCGCCAGCCCCAGTGGCGACGCGCCTGCGGCAACGGCCGAGCCTGCGGAGGAAGGCCGTACCAACGACCGCAGTCCCTCGGTGCAAGCCTCGACGTCGAAGCCCGCACCGCCCGCGAAGGACGCTCCCGTTGCGCGAGCCCGCACAGGCGGCAGCGGGACCATCACAGCGGCCCGAGCGGAGCCCCATGAGAGCGCGGCTCCATCCGACCCGGGAACGGGCGCACAGGACACGCCGGCGGCTGTTGTGGGCGCGCCCGGCGGAGCGGACGATGGGGTCCAAAGGGACGCGGTCGTGGTACCCGAGCAGGACGGGCAGCCCAAGGACGCCAAGGATGAGGACTGCGGTCCAGCCGGTTGAGCGCTCAAGCGCTAGCCCGCCGGGGCGGCGGGCAGGAGTTCTACTGCTGTTGAGGTAACGTGGAATGCCTGTTGGGGCCGGGGTGGTGATTGTCCGCGCGCACCGTCACGGGGGCGCGTAGCACCCAGAGTGTGTGTGCCCCCTATGCTGGTCGTCCCCTTGGCGCATGTCCCTGGATACAGCCTGAAGTCAGAAGTGGCTTGACACTACTTGGCAATTAGGTGTAATAGTCCTGTAAGGAGGTGCGCTGATGTCTGTTGACCGCTACCAGCTCCGAGCTCAGGTCATCAAGTCTCTCGCTCACCCGACTCGACTCCAGATCATCGAGCGCCTCGCCGAGCGCGAGACCTGCGTCTGCGACCTCCAGAGCATGGTGAGCCAGGACATCTCGACGGTATCCAAGCACCTCGCGGTGCTCAAGAACGCGGGCGTTGTCGAGGATCGCAAGGAGGGGCTCAGGGTCTTCTACAGCCTCCGCGTGCCTTGTGTTCTGCGCTTCATGGAGTGCGTGGACGAAGTGCTTGAGTCGCGCTTCGCTGACTTGCGGGACGCCTGTGCGCTATAGGCCACGGAGCGTGCCGGCCGTCGCCGGCCGGCCTCTCTGCGGGAACGGGGACGGCGCTTTGACATCGGACGGTAGGATCCGCAAGCTCCTCTTCTTCGTTGGCATCTTCGCCCTCGCGTACCTGGTCCCGGTCGAGGCCGAACGCGTGCGCAATGGCCTGACCGAGGCCTTCGCGATGCTCCACGAGTATGCCCGGGAGCATGTGCTGCTGTGTCTCATCCCAGCCTTCTTCATCGCCGGCGCCATCGGGGTGTTCCTGGGCCGGGACTCGGTCATGAAGTACCTCGGTGCCAAGGCGAACCGCGTGGTGGCCTACTCCGTGGCCGCAGTGAGCGGGACGGTCCTCGCCGTGTGCTCTTGCACTGTTCTGCCCCTGTTCGCGGGGATCTACATGCGCGGAGCCGGTCTTGGGCCGGCAACAGCATTCCTGTACTCGGGCCCCGCGATCAACGTTCTGGCTATCATCCTGACGGCCAGGGTGCTTGGCCCCCAGCTTGGTGTGGCTCGGGCCGTGGGGGCCATCGGGTTGGCATTCGTCGTCGGTTTGCTGATGCAACTCCTGTTCCGACGCGAGGAGCTGGAACGAGCGGCGGCCCAGGACGACTTCGTAACGGGCGATGAGGTCGCTGATCGCCCTCTGTGGCGAACGGGCCTCTACTTCGCGGCCATGGTCGCGATCCTGGTCTTCGCCAACTGGGGGAAACCCTCCGGGGTGGAGGGCGCCTATGCCGCGATCCACGGCGCCAAGTGGGCCATCACGGGCGTGCTGGCACTGGCCCTCATGTACATGCTGGCCCGCTGGTTCGACGCGTCGGAACTGAGGAAGTGGACGGAGTCCACATGGGGCTTTGCGGAGCAGATCCTGCCCCTGCTGTTCGCTGGAGTACTGGTCGCAGGGCTGTTGCTGGGTCGCCCGGGCCATGAGGGTCTGGTCCCGTCCGAGTGGATCGCCGGCCTCGTGGGCGGGAACTCGCTCGGGGCGAACCTCTTTGCCGCGATCAGTGGCGCGTTCATGTACTTCGCGACCCTGACCGAGATACCCATACTCCAGGGGCTCCTCGGCAGTGGCATGGGCCAGGGGCCGGCCCTTGCCCTCCTGCTCGCAGGTCCCGCGCTGAGCCTGCCCAGCATGTTGGTCATCAACAGCATCCTGGGCCCCAGGAAGACGATCGCGTACGTCAGTATCGTGGTGGTCCTGTCCACCGCGGCCGGATGGGTCTACGGCGGACTTGTGACGTGAGGCAACAAGGGAGGTCGGTAGGGATGAAGATCCAGATCCTGGGCACCGGGTGCCCGAAGTGCCAGCAGCTCACGGAGAACGCCAGGAAGGCGATTGCCGACGCGGGCCTGGACGCCGAGATCGAGAAGGTCACCGATCTCAAGACGATCGCGAAGATGGGGGTCATGGCGACTCCCGCCCTCGCGGTCGATGGCAAGGTGAAGTCGTCGGGCAAGGTCCTTTCGCCCGGCGAGATCCGCGCCATGCTCGGCTGAAGCGCTGGGGCTCCGAGAGCGTCCTGGGGGAAGACCTACGACATGGTCTACTGGAGGTTAGCGACCCATGGGCACCAGTGTGAAGGTTCTCATCGTCGGTCTCGTCGTCGCCGCGGTGATCGCGGTGGTCGCGGTGAAGAGCGGGGACCGAGCCTCAAGCCCAGGTGAGCCGCAGCAAGTGGCGACCTCGGCTGCGGACGTGGACAGTTCTCCCGCGTCTTCTGCGCCAGCTCCCGCGGAGAGGACACCGAAGCTCCTTGATCTGGGCTCCACGTCGTGTATCCCGTGCAAGCAGATGGCGCCCATTCTTGAGGGGTTGAAGACCGAGTACGCGGGCCGGCTGGAGGTGGAGTTCACCGACATATACGCCGATCCGGCAGCCGCCGAGCGGTACGACATCAGGGTCATCCCTACTCAGGTCTTCATCAGCGCCGAAGGCAAGGAGCTGTTCCGGCACGAGGGGTTCTTCGGTAAGGAGGACATCCTCGCGAAGTGGCAGGAGCTGGGCGTCTCTCTGGGCCAGGACGGCTAGGCCGCTCTGGATGTGCCGGTTGCTGGAAGGAACCGAGTCGTGGGTGAGCTTCTGACAACGCTCAGTCGGGCGATCGAGGGCGCTCCGCTCGTCGCCCTCGGCGCCTCGGTCGTCTGGGGCGTGCTGAGCATCATCCTGAGCCCGTGCCACCTGGCCAGCATCCCTCTCATCGTCGGGTTCATCGATGAGCAGGGCCAGACCTCGACGCGGCACGCGTTCCTGCTTTCTCTGTTGTTCGCCTCGGGAATCCTTGCGACCATCGCCGTGATCGGCGCCATCACGGCGGCCCTGGGCCGGCTGCTCGGCGATGTGGGGGTCTGGGGGACCTACTTCACCGTAGCGATCCTGCTGATCGTTGGCTTACATCTCCTCGGCGTGATCCCTCTGAACCTAAGAGGCGCGAACGCGAGCGGGGTGCGCCGGAAGGGGCTACTTGCGGCATTGCTTCTGGGCCTCGTGTTCGGTGTCGCGTTGGGCCCCTGCACGTTCGCCTACATGGCCCCCATGCTGGCGGTGACCTTCCGCACCGCCGCGGCGGCTCCCGTGTACGGGGCGGCGTTGCTCCTGGCGTACGGTGTCGGCCACTGCAGCGTCATCGTGATCGCCGGCACGTCGACCGAACTGGTGCAGAGGTACCTCAACTGGACCGAGGCCTCGAAGGGCGCGGCCATGCTCAAAGGCGCCTGCGGAGTGCTGGTCATCCTTGCGGGGCTGTACCTGCTGTGGGGTGCGCTCTAGCGCGCCCATTGGACTACATCCCAACGAGAGGTGTTGCACAGTCATGACACGTTCTCACTATGTGCGAAGAGCCTGTTCGGTATCGGCGCTGGCGGTTCTCATCGCTCTTGTGGCTGTGATCCCCGATGCCTTCGGTGAGCAGGTGGGGGACGGGGATCAGGCCCCAGGCTTCACCCTTCAGGACATGGCCGGGAAGACCTACAAGCTCTCGGACTACCGCGGCAAGGCCGTCGTCGTGCTCGACTTCGGTCGGTTCACCTGCGAGCCGTGCCGCAAGACAGCCAAGGACCTTCAGAGGGTGCGCGACGACCTCGCGGGAGTCGAGACCCTGAGGGTCTTCCAGGTGAACCTGGACGGCCCCCTGACCGACCGGGTTGTACCCCAGGGGATCAGGGAGCTCGGGATCACGTTCCCCGTTCTGCTGGATCGGAAGTACGAGGTCGCCGACGCCTACGGTATAGAGACGATCCCCTTCATCGTGGTCATCGACCCGAAAGGCGTCATCCGCCATACCCATGTGGGCTACGAAGAGGAGCTGCGTCAGACGATCACCGAGCTGCACGCGAAGTACCGCCCCAAGTGACGGGGAGGAGGACCAAATGTCTGTTGTGACCGGCCAGAAGCCACTCGACGAGGTGATCGGCGGCCTCCGCGCCACCCCACCGTCACGAGTGCTGGTTCTCGGGTGCGGGAAGTGCGCCAAGGTGAGCCGGACCGGAGGAGACGAGCAGGTTCGCGCCATGCGCGATGCGCTGTCTTCCGAGGGCTTCGATCTGGTGACTGATGTGGAGACGACGGTGGAGGACGGCGCCTGCGACCCCGAGGCAGTGGGGGCGTTCGGGTCGCGTGTGGCGGGGGTCGGGTTTGACGCGATGCTGTGCCTGATGTGTGGCGCCGGCCTGAAGTGCGTGCAGGACGCACTGCCGGGCAAGCGGGTCATTCCCGGCCTGAACACACTCGGTCCCGGGGTCAAGGACCTATTGGCCTGCACTGCGTGCGGTGACTGCGGCTTCGAATCGGGCGCGTGCAAGATGGTGAGAGTCTCCGATGACGCCGCTCGCCGGCTCAGGCAGTCTTACAGCGCGTGAAGATGGAGGTGCGTTCGATGCCCATGCCAAGGCAGTGTCTGTGCAAGCCGGCTGAGGTGCTTATCGTGCCATGTGGCGGCGGTTCGAACTGCGGTCAAGCAACGGCCGAAGCGGCGGTGCAGTTGACCAACGAAGCCGCCGGCGAGATCTACTGTCTGGCCGGGATCGCGGCCCACGTGCCGGAGATGCTGACTACCGCGGGGCAGGCGAAACGCCTGCTAGTGATCGACGGCTGTGGTCTACAGTGTGCCCGCAAGACTGTGCAGCACGCGGGCCTTCGGGTCACTGATCACATCGATCTATCATCAGAGGAGCTACTGAAGAGCCGCGATTTCACCCGCATCCAGCAGAACGTCTTGTTCGTCGTGAAGCTGGCCAAGCAGCGGCTAAGCGAGGCCCCGAAGGGAGCGAGCCGCAATGAGTGAGCCGACAGGGAAGAAGGGTCTGCTTCTGTGCGTCTGCCAGGGCACCTGTCCCTCGTTCCACCAGATGAACATCTTTGAGGTGCTCAACGCGCTTCGCCGAGAGAAGCTGATCGATTGGGTGGGCATCCACCCCCAGCTCTGCGCGGACGATGGGGACGTGTTTCTGGGCGAGTTGCTCAGTGGCGCGGAGCACATCGCCCGGCTCTATGTGGCCGGATGCGATCCGATGATGCAGACCAAGATGTTCCGGTCCGCGTTCGAGGCTGGTGGGTTTGACCCCGCCAAGCACAAGGGCGTTGACATCCGCAACATGACAACCGAACAGGCCATATCAGCTATCAAGCAGCTGATCGCTGCGGACACCGCCCAGGCCGCCTAGGGAGGCCACCCCAGTGGCTGACAACTGGTACCCGACCATAGACCCGGATGTGTGCGCGAGGTGTATGCAGTGTGTGGAGTTCTGCCCACACGGAGTCTACGAGAAGCGAGACGGCGCGCCGATGGTCGTGGACCCGGCGAGCTGCGTGGAGTTCTGCCGCGGCTGCCAGAAGGCCTGCGATGCGGGTGCGATCTTCTTCCCTGGAGACCGATGATGGACTCGGACCTGAGGACCGCCCGCGACACGATCGTGGATGTGCTGGGGCTGGTCTCCGAGCCGGTGGGTATCGGGTTCGTCCGCCGAGGCGAGAACCCGCCGGAAGGCCATGCGGTGCCGCCCGGCCGGCGTTACTGCCAGGCTCTCATGGAGGCGCGTCGGGGCGCGAGAGTGCTTCTGACGCCCGGCAATACCTCGTGTCCCGCTGCCGCCGCGGCGTTCGGGTTCAGGCCCCTTCCTCCGAAGCTGGCCTCGGGCGAGATGCTGGTGGCGTTCGGTATCTTCGGATCCCTGGAGGCAGGCAAGGCCACCGTGGACTCGATGCAGCGCCTGCCGATGGGCGAGTATGCTGCCGTGGCCCTCGGGCCTATGGCCGAGGTGGGCTTCGAGCCTGACGTTGTGGTGGTCGAGGGCACGGTTGAGCAGGCCATGTGGATCGCCTTGGCCGCCCGCTACCAGGTCGGCGGCCGAGCCGCGTTCACGACGGCGATCCTGCAGGCGACCTGCGAGGATGCCACGCTGGTCCCATTCCTGACCGGCAAGCTCAACGCCACGTTGGGCTGCTACGGTTGCCGCGACGCCACGGATATGGGGACTGAGGAGACGGTCATCGGCTTTCCGAGAGCGCTGCTGGCAGCCGTGACCGACGGTCTGCGAGCGCTGGGGGACAGGGCCATGCCGACCGTTCGTTCGAAGCGGGCCTACTGCAGCTTGTCCGACGGCCTGAGCTGTGGGACGCGGGAGGCCGGCGGTGAGTAGGCGTCCGGATCGCGAGTACCCTCGATGAGACGCGACCGCCTCGCTTTCCTGTGCGTCGGCCTGGCTGCACTGTTTCTCGCGCCAATGGCAGAGCCCGCTCGGGGCGACTCGGATGTCACGACGTATGTTCAGCTTCGAGCCACATTCCCAGAGGGGGGCGGCCCTACTGCCAGCGTGCGGCGGCTCAAGGTGACCTGCGAAGGGGAGCTTGGTCGTGACGTCCAGTACCTGGCCCAGGGCATCTGCAAGACGGGCAACGCGAGTGCCACAGACAACCGGGTCTACCTCCAGGACGCGCTCATCCGCGTCCGCCTCGGTGGGGGGTCGATCACCATCGGCCAGTTCAAGCCACCGTTTGGTCTGGAGCGGTTCACGCCCGACTGGGACCTGGACACCATAGACCGCGCTATCATGACGGACTCCCTCGTGCCCAATGGCAAGCTCAGCAAGGGGCAGGGGTTCACGCGCGACTATGGGGTGCAGTGGGAGGCCAGTTTGCGCGGTGGCCGAGTGTCCGTTGCCGCTGGTCTCTTCACGGGTCACGGCGCCAATGCCCCATGGCTCGGCATCAGCCCACTCGTGGCGGGGCGTGTGGACTGCCCACCGGGGTAAGCAGAGCGTGTTGAGGATGGGTGCTTCGGTCTCGTGGCGCGACGCCAGGGGGCTCGACTTCAGCAGCGCACTGCCGGATACCGCTTCGTCGGGCTTCGCCCACTTCACCGGCGAAGACACTCGTTGGGGCATCGAGGCGTCCCTCGACTACCATCGGGTGCGACTCCGCGGCGAGTTGATGCGCGCGCAGTTCCACCCAACGACCGGGGGAACAGGGCCCTCGACCGCCGCCGGCGGGTATGCCCAAGTCTCCTATCGCTTCTCAGGGCATCTGGAAGCCGCCACCAAGCTGGAGCGATTCGACCCCAACACGTCGGTACGTAACCAGTGGGACCAGCGGCAGGCGAGCGTCGGGCTCACGTATCTCCTGCGCGGACGAAAGGACCGTCTCCAGCTCGTCTACACGCGACCGATGGGGCTGGGTCAAGTCGGCCCAAGCCGGATGGTGTGCCAGTTCCAGAAGTTCCTCTGAATGCGAGGTGCGGTCTCATGGTTACCTACAGCAGGGCCCGCAACACCGCCTTGGTCACGCTCGCGGCATTCTGCGTGCTGCTCGGGGGGCTCCTGCCGTACGCCCAGGCTCAGCAGGCGTCCGGCGTCACCTCGGGGGCTGTCACACTCCGTACGGGCGTGTGCCCGCCGTTCCAGCTCCGCGATGAGCAGGGCCAACCCATCAACCCCGTGACGGGAGAGAACGCCAACCAGCCCTACTCCCCCAAACAGACCTGTGGCGCATGCCACGACTACGACAAGATCACCCGGGGCTACCACTTCACTCAGGGCGCGGGCGAGGCCCCTACCCAGGCGCAATCCGAGCGGTATCAGTGGGTCACGTCGCCAGGCTACTACGGGGGCACATGGTGCTCGCCCGCTCCGCTCTACTGCTATCTGTCGCCGAAAAGCAACACGTCGGCCCGAGCGATGGACCTGACCTCCTTCACGTTCATGGCCGGAAGCTGTGGCGACTGCCACCCGGGCGGAGGGCCGGCCGAGTATGACCGCGATGGCAAGAGGTACGACAAGCGGATGAGCGACCCCGCGAGCGGACTGGCGAGCGGCGGCGAGAACGGGTTCGATGGCGACTACTACCAGGCGCGATGGGCCGACTCGGGGGTCCTCGAGGCCGACTGCCTGCTCTGCCATCAGCCCGAGTATGACTACGCGGAGCGCAACCGGCAGAAGGCCGCGCTCAACTTCCGCTGGGCCGCAACGGCCGGGTCGGGCCTTGCCAGGGTCTCCGGGTCCGTGAAAGACGGTACTCCGGTGGAGGTTGCCTATGACAAGGCCCGCTTCGCCGCGGACGGGACGGTCCTGATGGGTGCCGACGGGGCGGCGAAGCTGCACCTGGTCCTCGAGCCCAGGGACGAGGCGTGCCTCGGGTGCCATGCTCAGCCTGGCTGGAAGAAGCGAGGGGCCGACTATCGTTCCCGGACGGACGTGCACCTGCGGGCGGGACTGAAGTGCGTGGACTGCCATCCGGCGGGATCGCGCGCCGTGGATGAGCGCATCAACGGCTACGAGGAGCACCAGATCGGCAAAGGAGACGACCCAGGTGGACATGTGCGGGATGACCTGGACGACACAGGAGTCTCATGCGCTGAGTGCCATGGTACGGGTCATCTCGGGGCCCCTATCCCCGAGCACTCGGGACTCCCCGAGACCCACCTCGCGACCATCTCCTGCCAGGCGTGCCACATCCCAGAGCGCGCGGTGGCGGCCGCGATGGTCCAGGCGAGTGACGTGCTGAACCCGGGCCCGCACATCCCTGCCAAGAACAAGCCCCTCTGGACCTTCTACGGCCCGGACATGGCCTACCTCAACCACTACGCCAACCTGTCCGTCCAGGGCTATGATGACAAGCCTACGGCTCCGTACCGCCCCGTGGTTGCCAGGTACAAGGACAGGGCCTACCCCGTCAACCGAGTCCACAGCGCTTGGCCCGCGATCGAGACCGAGGGCGTGCCGGGGCTCATGCAGCCGCGCCCCCAGGACATCCAGGCCATGTGGCTGGCTCACAGGAAAGACCCTTCGGCATACCCCGAGCTGGCTTCGATCACCGATGACAATGGGGACCTCGTCCCCGAGGTGAACCGCCCTGAGGAGATCGATGCCCTCATCTCGTCGGTGACCACGATGCTTACCCGTACAGCGTATCCGATGGAGGGGAAGCGTGTGCTCTGGGTGATGGATGACCGCGCGCACTTGTCAGGGGCGGAGTACCGTCTGATCCCGAAGGAGGCATGGGAAGCGTCACCGTACGCTAATGTCCACAAGTACAGCCATGAGGTCTACCCGGCGCGCGCCGCGCTTGGGGCACGGGGTTGCGGGGACTGCCACAGCACGGACTCGTCCTTCCTCTTCGCGACGGTCGTGCAATACCCGTTTGGGCTGGACGCGATGCCCGTGACGGTGCCGCAGTACAGCCTCTTGGGCATGGACGAGGAGCGCGCCCGACTCCTCGCCTCGATTGGGCCGCAGTAATCGTACAGGGGGACCGCTTCCCCTATCCCGAGCACCGAAGGGGTCATTCATGAATCAAGCCAGAGCCACCATTGACGCCGGAGTCTGCGGGTTCACCACGGAAGTCACTGCCGTCTCCGAGGACGAGCAGCATGTCTCGTTCACCGTCGCCTCTCCCTGCGACAAGGTTCAGGCGCTCGCGGAGAGCCTGCCAACCGTCGACGCGTACACCGACGTCAGCCTGGGTTCGGAGGGGATGGTGCTGGCCGGCGCCCGCGCACACCTGCTCGGCTGCTGCGCGGGATGCGTTGTCCCGTCGGCGGTGTTCAAGGCCATGCAAGTGGCTGCCGGGCTGGCCCTGCCTCGGCCGGCACACATCGACCTGGTGAGGCTGTGAGTACGCCGTCCCCCGGTCGGCCCCCTATCGCTCTCGCCGTTCCCGGGACTGCAGCTTCCGCACGGCGTTCTGGGCCGCCATCTTCGCTGCTTCGTTGCGACTGGGGTGGAAGTGGACCATCTCGGCGACGGTGCGAACGGTCGCCCCGCACTCCATGGCCATGGCGATCTCGTGGACGTCCACATGATGGTCGCCTACCGCGGCGGCCCCGAGGATTCGGTGCGGCTCGCTCTTGCCGACAAGGACTTTCACGAAACCCCGCGTGTCATTGCAGCAATGCGCCATGGAGTTGTCGCTGTGGCGGGCCTTGCCCACGACGTACGTGCCACGCTCCAGCTCGAACTCGCGCTTGCCCACACTGGCCACCATCGGGTCAGTGAAGATCGTGCTGGGGATCACGTCGTAGCAGACCTCACAGGTCTCGCCCAGTGCGTTGCGCACGGCGATAGTGGCTTCCTTCTCGGCGACGTGGGCCAGGCGCCATTCCTCTGCGATGACATCGCCGATGGCGTACACACCGTCCACGTTCGTCTCCATGCGCGTGTTGACGAGGATGCCGTTCTTCGCGCCCATCCGAATGCCCAGTTCCTCGAGGCCGATCCCCTTCGAGTCTGGGCGTCGCCCGATCCCGACCAGCAGCAGGTCCGGCTCTCCCAGCCCCGCGTCCTCGAGATGCGTCTCGGTCAGGATCCGGACGCCGCGGTGCGACAGCTCGTCGGTGACCACGCCGATGATGTCAGCGTCCTCGGTCTTCAGGATCCTCGCGCCGAGCTCGACGATGGTGACCTCGGAGCCGTAGTGGGCGAGGATGCCGCCGTACTCGCTGCCGGTGTACCCACCACCGAGGACAACGACGCGCCTCGGCACTTCCCGCAACTGCACGACTCCGTCGCTCGTCATGACGTTTGGTCGGCCGGCGAGGTCAGGGGGCACAAACGGGCTTGACCCTGTCGCGATCACCAGACGATCCCAGGTGACCGTCGTGTCCTCACCGTTCGTCACACAGACGGTACCCGGCGACGCGATGTACCCATCGCCGTGGATGACGGTGATCTTCGGGTGGGATAGAAGCTTCTGCACCTGGCCGTGCAGCTCGTCGATGACTCGGAGCTTACGCTCGGTCGCCGGCCCGAACGGTTCGCGCATGATGGTGGACTGGAACATGCTCTTCGCGGGGATGCACCCACGGTGGAGGCATGTGCCTCCGAGCTGGCTTCGCTCGATGAGCGCGACCGTCGCCCCCCGGTGCGCGGCAGCCACGGCGGCGCTGTAGCCGCCCGGTCCGGCACCCAGAACCACAAGGTCATAGTGCGCCTTAGCCCCGCCCACCGACGGCACGTAGTTACCTCCCGATGCTGCGGGAAGCGGGGACAGTCCACGACCACCGCCGGGCCACCCCACCGGGACAGTCCCCGTTTTCCGCCGGCGCTACCCTCATACTGCAGAAGCGTAGATGGCGTCCGCGAGTTCCATTGTCTTCACGGCATCGCCGAAATGTGTGCACGGCAACTGGCCGCTCTTGAGGCAGTCGACGAAGTGACGGTTCTCGCCGAAGAAGCCGTAGTAGTGATGGAACGCCTCGCTCCCGGCGGCGTCCGTCGCTCGGATGACGGTGGGCTCCTCCTTGTTGTCGGCGAAAACGCGCGCTTCCGAGTTCCCGTCGACGAAGGCGCTGACCCCCTTGGCATGCATCTCGAACGTGTGCACTCGCTTCCCGACCGACCAGTTGGTGAGGAGCACGCCGGTTGCCCCGGACTCGAACTCCATCACGGCGTTGAACGCGCACGGCTCCGTGTTGCAGTAGGACCCGATCACGCTGGCAACGGCGACGACGTCGCCCCCGAGATAGCGCAGCGTGTCGACCGCATGGATGCCATCGCACCGGAGGATATCGATGACGCCGCCATAGTAGGCGCGGGGCACCATCTGGTTCTTGTAGAACGTCGCGACACACTGGTGGATCTCGCCGCGCTCCTCGACCAGGGCCTTGGCGCGACACAGGACCGGGATGAACCGGCGGTTGAAGGCGACCATCGTCTTCACGCCGTTCGCCTCGGCCAGCGTGGCAAAGGTCTGGGTCTGGTGCGCGGTGACGCCAGGCGGCTTCTCGATGAAGACGTGCAGCTTCTGCGTGAGGCAGTGCACAGTGATGTCGAAGAGGTGGTGTGGCGGCATGATGATGTAGACGGCGTCGGGCGCCGTCTGCTCGAGCATCTGCCGGTAGTCCTGGTATCGCGCGGAGATGTGGTAGCGGTCGGCCGTCTCGTTCAGACGCGTTGGGTCGAGGTCGCATATTCCGGCGAACTCGACGTCATCCATCTCCGCAAGCGACGGGTAGTGCACGGCGTTCGCCATGCCCCCGGCGCCGACTATCGCTAGTCGGATCTTCACACCCATCCGGTTCACTCCTTCACACCGTCCCGCTCGCGGAACATGTCGGCGCACGCGTCCCAGAAGATCCAGCGTTGCGCGTCCTCGTCTACGCCGAGCTCATCACAGAGGATACGGCGGTCCTGCGCCAGCATCTCCGCCGCGTAGGCGGCTCCCGACGTGGTGGCATCTGAGCCGAAGACCATGCGCTGCGGCCCGACGTAGGCGAGCGCCTTCGCCAGGGCGTCCTTCCGCCAGGCCGGCGGGGTGCCGGGCGTGATGTCCACGTACATCTGCATCTCCGGCCCGGAGCTGTAGCCAACCGCCGCCCGGAAGCGCCCTGCGACCGCGAGGCACTCGTCCGTCCACGGCCAACCGATATGCGCCAGCGAAAACCGCAGGGCGGGGAAGTGCAGCAGCGCCTCATACAGCACGGGCCGGCAGAAACGCGATGAGTCCTGGTGCCCGAACAGGATCCCGGAGTGCATCATCAGCGGCACGCCCAGGGCCTCGATTCGCGCATAGACCGGGAAGATGGCTTCGTCGCATGGCTCCCAGTGATCTGGCAGCATCTTGACGCCACGAAGGCCCTTCCCGGCAATCGCCCTCTCGATCTCGTCGGCTGCGCTCGGCAACCGGGGGTCGACGCGGATGAGCCCGTAGACGCGGTCCGGCGCTACGGCGGCGATGGCGGCGATCTCATCGGTGAACACTCGCTGTTCGGCGATGTCGCGATAGCTCTGGCGGCCGAACAGGCATATCCGCTCGATGCCGGCGCTGTCCATCGCTCTGAGAATCTCGTCCGCCGATGCATTGCCGGAGAGATGCCAGTGGCAGTCCCAAACGCGGTCCAAGTTCGTGCTCCTTCCGGACGCGGAAAGCGGGGACAGTCCACGACCACCGCGGCGCCACCGCGCCGGGACAGTCCCCGTTTTCCGCTGGCATTCGGCGCGCGGCGCTGATTGGCCTTCCGCCGTCGTCGGGTCGGGGGGACCCTCTGGCCGGTGCCGCCGCCCCACTGACTACCCGGCGCGGCTCAGGTCGGCCTGGGCGATCGGGCGACAGAGGTAGACCATCATCAGTGTGCCCATCACCCCGGCAAAGACCAGCTTGACCTGATCCGGGATCTGCTCCGGAGAGATGAACCCCTCGATCATCCCCGCCACGACGAGCATCGGCAGGACCCCCAGCGCGAGAAGGATCGCCTCACGCCCCGCGAGAGCCAGGCTGTCTCGGCGCGTGTGGCGTCCCGGGGCGATAAGCGAGTAGCCCAGCCGCAGCCCCGCGCCCGCCGCGATGAAGATGGCCGTCAGCTCGATGACACCGTGAGGGAGGATGAACGCCCAGAACCTCAGCCCCACGCCGCCGGCATGGCAGAGACCAGCCAGCGCCCCCACCATGAAGCCGTTCACGATGAGCAGGAGCACTGTGGGGATGCAGAAGAACACGCCACTTGCGAAGCACAGGATGCTGACCCGTATGTTGTTCCACATAACGTAGGAGGCGAACTCAGGTTTGACCCAGTCGCCCTCCTCGGTGACGACGGTGTGGTCGCCGAAGTCCTCGACGTTGATGGAGGACAGGATCCGCTCGTCCACGAACGCCCCGGCCAGTCGCGTGTTGTTGTAGGTGGCGATGAAGGCACCCGAGCCAAACACGAGGGTGAGCAACACAGCCGCCCAGATGAAGGCGGCGTTGCGCTGACACGCAGCCGGGAAGCCTCGAACCAGGAAGCCGACCACGTTCCGCGCCACCGGGCGACTCGGCGTTCGGTAGATAGTGTTGTGCGAACGCAGCACGAGTTGGTTGAGATAGGCGATGAGCGCCTTATCGCGCCGCCCGGCCCGCGCCTGGGCGAGGTGGGAGGTGCAGCGGCGGTGTAGGCGCCCGAACTCACGTAGCTCGTCGTGCGAGAGGGCATGCAGCCCCGCGCCCTCGACGCGCGCCAGCAATCCCTCGAGTCGGTGCCATGTCTCCTGCCGTGCTCGGAGTCGCGCCGCCCCGGAGCTGGGGACGCCGTCCGAAGCACGAGTTGTGCCCGCGTCCGGTTCACTCAACCACAACCACCTCGTGGATCTCGAGTCGCGGCACGATGACCGATGCGACACCGTCCGCATACGTGAACGGCAGTCCAGCCCCACCCGGCTCGAGCGTGACCCGTCGGGGGGGCCGATCGGTACTGACATGGACTCCCACGTCGCTCAACGGTGGGATGTAGTCGACTGCGGTGCGACTGCCCAGCGGCAGGCCCGCCGTGTTGAGGAGGTGGACGGACAGGCGCCCATCCGCCGTGTGCCGCAGGGCCACGTCGATGCACGGCGGCCCATCGATTCGCACGTCCGGGTCGGGGAACGCGCGTCCCATGAGGCCGCCGATGAAGTCCCGGAGGTAGGGATGGTGCGACCGGAAGTACGTGAGCGCAACAGGCCCGTACACGGCGGCGATCCTGCCCTGACCGATTGCCGTCACCGTCGCCGCGCACGTGCCATCCTTGCGCGTGTCGCGCGTCAGGTGCCAGGTGCCCACCGCCTCGGCGCTCGTCGGCGACACCCGCTCCCACGGTCCCATCACGTTGACGAACCCATCACCGGACACGAGCTCGACGGGGCCACCATGTGGGTTGGGGTCGAACGTCACGCCCAAGTCGTCCGCGAAGAGCCGGGCCGACTTCGCGCCGAGGAGCACCAGCGACCCGCCGGCCCGCGCGTACCCGAGCAGTGCCGCGCGGAACGCGTCGGTCAGCTTGTGTGCGTCCGGCACGACGACTATCGGGTACTCCGCGAGCCGTGGCTCGAGCTGGTGCTCCGCCAGGATGTCAACGGAGTAGTGCAGCTCCAGCAGCGCGTGGAGGGCTCCCTCAATCTCGTCCACGCAGCCGTAGGGCGTGGCGACGGTGTCCGACCGGTCGAGTTGGCTCTCGGTGGAGTAGAGCAGCGCGACCTGCGGCACTGTCGTGCTCTTGAACGACACGGCCTGGCGCGCGCGGCAGAAGTCCCCGACCTTCCCGAGGGTCTCGATCATGAACGGCGGGAGATACCCCGAGCGCACCGGCTGGTTGTAGATCTGGAAGCCCCCGCCCTGCATCAGCACGACGCCGGCCTCCTGGCAATGGTGCTCCGGCGGCTTGAGGGACTGACCGGTACCGTCGACCCAGTTGAAGCCCCACATCATCAGGTCCCACGGCTTCCCGGTGGAGGCGAGGTAACGCGCCTCGACGCGTGCCCGGTCTACCGACAACGTGGGCGAGTAGTCGCCGGAGAGGTAGTCCACGTTGGCGACGACTTCCCTGGGCATGAAGGTGGTATAGGCCCAGTTGCTCGCGATCTGGAGGCCCGGCTTGAATGCGTGCACGGCGTCCACCCAATGGCACAGGTAGCTCTCGAACGCGCGCCGATGGAAGGCTTTCCATTCATCCCAGCCCGGGTCACCGCGCTTCGTAGGTATGGCCGTGATGCCCGTCTCCTGGGTGAACAGCTCCTTGGCGCGATCGGACCAATCGAGCTGCGCGGCCCAACACTCGCCGTCCACCCAGAGGCCGTCCAGGTCATACTTGCCAACCACCTCGCGGAGCTGGGGGATGAGCAGCTCGTCCGCGTATGGCCCGAAGACGGACGTGTTGTTCTTGTCGGGGGTCCCGTCCGGCCCGATGCGTGCCCAGTCGGGATGGTGCTCGATGGCAACGGTATCCCACACCCCCGAGTAGTGGATACAGAGCGCGGTGTTGAACTGCCGCGTCACCTTGCGGTAGATCGCGAGCGAGTCCTGCACGATCCCCGGAGACGCCCAGCCGACCTCGGTGGGGTAGCCCGTGTACCCGGCGTGTCCCTTGCAGTCATACTGGACGAAGTCCGGGTTGACTCGGGAGAGCAGGGCCGCGATGTTCGCCTCGGTGATCGCGGCGCCCAGCTCGGTGTCGCCGGCCTGAGGGTGGAGGTCGAAGTGCAGCCCGAAGAAGCACTCGGAGCGCGGGAGGATGTGGTCGCGGGACATGGGCGCAGAGCCCTCCTGTGCGCCTGCCGTCAGCGGGCAGACGAGGATGAGGCAGAGCATGAAGGTGCGCACGAGCATCCCAGCCTCTCGGTGGACCGGTTCCAGAGACACAGTTCAGGCTTCGCCGCGGGCTCACCTGCCCACTCACTCCGCAAGCGCCGCCACTTCATCCGCGCTGAGTGCGCGAGGGAACAACATGACCTCGTCGATGGCGCCGGACGTGCCCACGCCGATGCGCAACGGATCGGAGGTCAGCAGCATCGCGCCCTCGCTGTGCGCCTGGTCGACGGCGAGGCGCCCGTCGATGTATAGGCGCACCCGCTCGTCGAACACTGAGTAGGTGGCCGCAAGGTGGTGCCACTGTCCGTCATTCACCGACTGAGTGCTCGGGACATCGGAGTGCGCATAGCTTCCTCCTTCGAAGGAGGCCGAGAAGCAAGGGGCGAGAGTGTCCTTGTGGATGTAGATGCCGTAGTTGCGTCGGACGTTCTCCTGCTGGTACTTCGCCACGGGGAACTGCCATGTGCCCGTGTCGGCGAGCAGCTTCAGCCAGAACGCCACGGTGACCTCATCTCGCAGGTTGAGGGAGGGGGAATCGGGGACGGTGGCGATATGCTGCGTGTCGAACTGCAGCGCCATCCCGCGCTTGCCCTCCACCCAGACGGGTGCCTCGACGACGCCGTCATTGCCGTTCGGCGACGAGTCGGCGATGGCTGTCCCCCGCCCCTCGTCGAATCGCCAGTAGCCGACCGGGCCCGCATCCGCGGCAGCAGAGCGCACGCCCAGCCGAGCGTCCTCCCAGAAGTCCTCCCGGCCGAGCCGCAGGGCCACCCGAAGGCCGGCCCATCCCGTCGCGGCGTCCGACGCCACCGAGGCCTCGAAGGGAACATCCTGCGAAGACCTGGCGGCGACGGAGATCTCGACGCGATCCCTGTCCAGCGACACCCCTCGCGGGGGAGTCACTGAGATGATGGCGCGACGTGGGCTGGCGAAGGGGTTGCGGACAGTCACCGTCAGCCGCTCACTGGCGCCACGTGGGACGATGGCGTCGGATACTGAGAGCAAGACGCCCTCGACGTGGGCCCCTTGGGGGACGTCTCTGATGAACGTCGCGGCCTCCGTCGCCCGCAGGATGAGCGTGCCATCCCGTGTGGGTACCGTCGACTCGTTGCCCATCAGATCCACGAGCGTCGCCTCTGCTCTCCCGAGGCGGATGGCCACCGGCACTTCCCCCTGGGTGGACCATACCGCGGCGACGCGGCCACGCGCTGTTTCGAAGACGCGGCCCATGGCGCGCGGGCCGAAGTCCCAAGCCGGTTCGGGCGTGCCGCCATCGAGCAGTGCTGCGGTTGTGGCGTGGGCGAAGTAGGCCGGCTTCGGCGTCAGGTCGTGGTAGCAGAGGCCGTAGTTGTCCTCGCCATAGAACCGGTCCACTCCCGGGTCGGCGAGCCGGAACCACACGAACCGCTCCATCAGGCCAGTGCCCAAGGCCAGAGCATAGCAGCGGGGCAGCATCAGCGCGGCGCGCTCCTCCGTTGACCCGCCGGGCAGGTCCGTGGTCCAGCAGTCCTCGGTGAACCAGATTGGCCGTCGGCCACCGTTCGCCTCCGCGAGATCGGCGATGTGCTGGAGGTCGCCCGCAAGGTCGCTCTCCTCGGGTGTTGCCTGCCGATAGGGGTGGATCGAGATGGCGTCGCAGTAGCGCGCGGCGCCGAGCTGCAGCAGCTCGTCCAGGAAGTCCATGCCCCAACGCCCCTGAAGCGGCCCGGCCAGGCCGGGCATGAGCACCCGGCATTCCGGGTTGCCTCGCTTGGCCGCCTCGTAGCCGGCTCGGAGCACGTCGAAGTACTCTGCGGCGCTGGGCTGGGGCTCCCAGAAGACGGCGATGTTGGGCTCGTTCCAGATCTCCCAGTGCTGGACGAGATCGCGGTAGTGCCGCGTCGTGTTCTCCACGAACTCCGCCCATGCGGCAAGGTCCGGCTTGTACACCCACGGCCGTCCGGCGCCCTTTTCGGCGGTGGACGCCCAGTCCGGGGGGAACCCGAGAATGCCCAGTGTCTTGATGCCGTGACCGAGCCCCATCCGTGCCACCTCGGCCCCATAGGGCTCTCGCGCCACGATATCCAAGCGGTTTGGCGACCGGTCTCGGAGGGTCCCGCCGGCGTCATCGAACGACCACCAAGCAACCAGTCCCTCCTCGCGCGGGCGCTCCTTCCGCGCGAGCACGGCCACCTCGTCCGAGGTTAGGGCTCGATCACAGACAACGACCTCATCCAGCCCACCCGAATACCCACCGCCCAGGAGCAGGTCGTCGCCATTGGTTCGCAGCTCGCCACCATCCCACTCCTGCGCCATGCGAAGCCGGCCGTCCACGTACAGCGCGACTTCCTTCGCCTCTCTGGAGTAGGTCGCCACGTAGTGGTGCCATTCGCCGTCCCAGCCTGAGAAACCGGAGTCCACATCGTCCCACCCGTGGTCGGGGTAGCCCGCGTAGCTCGCAGAGAAGCAGAGGTTGCCGTTGGCCCGATGCAGGTAGAGCCCGTAGTTGCGCTCGTTGGCGGCACCCCACTTCGCGACGAGTGTCTGCCACTGGCCGTTAGCCCCCTGAGGGCGAGCCCACAGCGCAATGGTCACGGCATCGCGAATGGTCAGCGCGTCGGAATGGGGCACCCGCAGCGCCTGCCCACCCAGCTCGAGCGCCCTCCCGACCGGGCCTGCTATCGTCGTGGGTTCGTCCCAGGCCCATCGGCCGGGCGCCGGGTTGACCTCGCCCCAGGAGAAGCCCGTTCTCTCCCACCGGATCCCGGCATCCCTGTTCAGGCGCAGGACCGCGGCAATTTGCTCGGCGCTGAAGCCGGAGAGCGTGAAGCAGCACCCGAACAGCGAGTCCGGGCCCAGCGGCTCCTCTTCGCGGGGTCGGACGACGGCGAAGCGGGTGAACCAGACGCGCTCCCTTCCGCCCGCGCTGAGCGTGACCTGCACCTGGTGGGTGCCCAGGCGGGCAGACGTGCTCCGCACGGTCCTCCGCTCCGTCGCGCCCGGCGCCAGGGAGACGAGGCCGAGACCGACATCCTCGACCGGCCCGAAGAAGTCGCTGATCCTGGCTGACAAGTGCCCGTCGATTGCCGCCGGGGCACCGCTGACCAGATCGACCACCACCTCCGGAGTCTCTCCCAGGTCGAACAGGTTGCCGGTGCGACCAGTCGAGAACTCCGCGGTGACGAGGTCCCCGGCGGCCACATCGCTGCGCGCGCGTAGGTCCTGGATGTAGACCGCTCCGCTAGGCTGTTGGGGCGACGACCGGTGGAAGGCGACCTGCCGGAGGTTGACTGGCGGCAGAAGCGGGAGCGGCGGCTCACCACGGCGCAGCAGTGGCCGCCACCCCTGACCATCGCCGACGGGCACGCTTACCTCGCGCCAGCCGCTCCAATCCACGACGCCGACTTCGCGCTCGAACCAGCGGTCACGTGCATCCTGTAGCGACAGCACAAGGCGGCACCCCGAGGCATCACCCCACAGCCAGAACGACACTGCTTCACATCGGCCGGGGATGGCATCACCCAGGTGGTAGTAGGACAGGTAGTCGCGGTTGGGATCGGCGAAGTCGTACGTCAGCTTCAGCGAGGAGGCCGCCCCGCCGTGTGTCTGCTCGGCGGAGGCCTGCACGGCGCTCGCGCCGAGGGTGTAGTTCACGCGGCGGCCGCCCACCTGCCAGTTCTCCGCCGAGACCAGTGGGTCGATGACGAAGTCCCTTGTCTCGGCGCTGGCAACGCTGAGAACCAGCAGGACGAACGGGGCAACCGTGGCCGTTCGGATACGCACTTCCCCACCTCCGGATTCCGCTCCAGGGCCGCCGAGGCGCAGGTTACGGCACACCCGCGAGCGGGCTGGGTTCGCCCTTGCGGACCGCATCGCGACCCGGGTGGTGGGCGGCGAGGAATGGCTCGATCTCCTCGCGACGGAGGATCCCGGGCTTGGCGCCGGTCTTGGCGACGATGGACGCGGAGTTCGCGACGGCCCAGAGCAGAGCGTTCTCGATGCCCTCGCCCAAAGCCTGCGCCGCTGTGAACGCCGCTCCGAAGCCGTCCCCGGCGCCTAGTGTGTCCGCCACGGACACCTCGCACGGTGGGATGATGTACCGTGTCGTCCCATCGTAGGCCTGGGCCCCGTTCCGTCCGTCCGTGATGACGATCAGCTTCGGGCCCAGTTCCTTGAGCGCTTGGAGGATCGGGTCGAGGTTGCTGACCCACGGCTCCATCTGGATCGCGCGGGGCGGGCAGATGGACAGGCACTTGCCGCAACGGATGCAAAGGCGCTCATCGCCGATGTAGAGCTTGCCGTCCGCGATCCGGAAGAGACCCACCGGGCAGACCTCGACGCACGCTCCACAGAGGTTGCAGAGCCCCTCCACAGCCATGCGGCGAGACCACTGGATGCCCGTGAGCTGGGCTGCCTCCTCCTTGTTGAGGAAGAGGATCTCAACGACAGAGAGTATCTTCGCCAGGCCGCGGAGCCCCATCTTGATCTGCGTCACGCCGGGGTTGAGCGCAAGGTTCACCCCGCACTCCTCCGAGAAGAGCGCGATGTCGTCCAGGATCTCCCCCGAGCTGCCCGTGAGACTGGAGATGTAGAACCACCTGGCTTGCCGCAAGGCATCCCACGGGATCGAGTCGGCGCTGATGCTACTGTTCGCGCCCCTGTACGCCAGCACGGTGCGATCACCCTCGAAGCTGTTGAGGACGACGGAGTAGCCGGTCTTGCGATCCGCAGGGTGGACGATCAGGGACGTGTCGACTCCCTCACGCTCCAGCTCTCGCACCACGGCCGCGCCCGCGTCATCGTTCCCGACGGCGCAGTAGCAGGCACTGCTCAGCCCGAGGCGAGCGAAGCTGACCGCCGTGTTGGTGGCTCCGCCGCCGCTCTGGAATGCGACGTCATCTACGTTCACCTTGGAGGGGTAGTCGAAGGCGAGAAGGCTCTGGCTGCTCATCAGGTCGCGAGTCGTGACAATCCTGGAGAGGTCCGTACGCACGAACACGTCCTGCGTGGCCCCACCAATACTGACTACATCGAACACGCGCATCCCTCGATCCTAGAGCTTCAACTCGAGCGTCACCCATTCGATCGCTCGAGCCACGGCCGACATGAGGAACAGCCCCCCGATGATGTAGACCCCCCAGACCATGCCATCGGAGGTGAGATCGCTCACGAGCTGGGATGTGCGCTGCTGCACGCCGTCCTCGAAGGAGAGCACATTGCACGCCGCGGCGATAGCCTCGACGCCGGCCTTCCAGCCGGCGCGAATGGGCTGGCTGAACAGGAAGACCAAGGCCGCCGTAATGAACGGCGTGAGGGGCGAGAGGGCGCGGAACTTCCGGTACTGATGGTCCAGGAATATGCGGCAGTCGCGGCACTTGAGCTGTGTGTGGGTCATCTCGACGAGCGTGTCGCGCGCCAGCGACCGGAGTTCTGGGTCGCCTCCCCCCGTGGGGGACTCAAGGCCCAGAGCACGAGTGAGAATGCCGGAATCGCAATGGCACCCGCTCTTGCGACGCCAACAGGACTTGCGGTCTGTGTAGTTCGGGCACTGCTCGCGCAGGTAGTCCTCGCAATAGGGGAGCTCCCAGCAAGCCGCGAGTGCACGAGGTTTGGCCCTCACGGCGCGCTTCCCGCGCTGCCGCGCGATAGCCGTGATGCGGTCGATCTCTGGAAGGTCTTGCCCTTTGGAGGCCGTCGCTGCGTGGAGGCGCAGCCCGGCGTAGACGGCGAACCGGAGCCCGACCACAATGAAGACGAAGATCCCGGCGCTCCGGCAGTTGTCGTTGACGACGTTCGCTCCCGCATGGCTGGAGAGCACGGCGTGCTGCTCGGCGAGCATGTAGTTCACGCCGAACGGCACCCCGGCAAAGGCGGCAGCACCGAGGGCCAACAGGCCGAGCATGTACTGCTCGTTGTGGTAGAACCGGAGAACCACCGACAGCACGAGGGCCGTGCAGCCCCAGAAGAACGCCGTGGCGCCAATGGCGAACTGCCGGAATGCCGGTGAGCTGATGTGCGCCGCGCGAGCCAGGTGGCCCTGGGCGACGCCGTAGCCGATGTAGGCGAGGGCCAGGCCTGTTGCAATGGCCGAGACTACGGCCACGGTCTCCGCTCCGTTGTAGAGCTGCAGGCCGATGGGCGTCTTCCAGAAATCATGCCCGTGCGAGGGACCGGCGGTGGTTTTCCTCGTGGCACCCATGACTACCCCCTATGGCTCGCTCGAACGCACAATGCAAGCTGTGGGCATCCCCTGTCCGCCCCAACCGGTGGATTCGACGTTCTGGCGAAGTGACGAACATCCCTTCGGCCAAGCGGCGTTAGCCGATGCGCATCCGCGCGGAATCACTCGATGTTGATGTTGGTGGCATCCTCGCGCCAATACTCACTGAAGTAAGTGTACATCTTCCACTCCTCCATGACGGCGTCGTAGAACTGGGCCGGCTGGGGCTCTCCGGGAACGTCGGGGTCCTCCGTTCCCAGCAGACGCTCCAGTCGCACGGTGTACTCGGGGGCGTGTCGGTCATCGATGATCCGCTGGCAGCGCCAGCGCGCCTTGCTGAAGAAGAAGGTTGCGCGGTCGCGGTAGGTCGTTCGGAACTGGCCGTCGGCATACAGCTCGGCGCGTTGGCGGTAGAAGAGGCCGCGGTTGACGAGCCTCTGGGGATCGCGCATGGCCTCGTACTCGGCGCGGAGCCCGCTGGCCGTGTCGGCATAGCGGCGAGACCATTCCCGCAGGTAGGTCAACCGTGCCTGTTCCTCCGCAGACGGCTGGTGCCCCGCCACGGCGGTCTCCACGGACTGCAGCCGTGCGGCTGTCTCCAGCGCCGCTTTGTCCCACAGCTCCAGTGCCTCTTGGTGTTGGGCGTCTGCGGCGTCGAAGTTGCCCTGGAGCTGCTCCAAGCGCGCCGCCCGGAACTGGCGCACGACCGCCTGGTGTGCAAGCTCGAGCGTCACGGCCACGTCGCTCGCGATCGCGGGAAGGGCGCCCGCGCCGTCTCGGGATGCCTCCGAGATGATCCATTCGTTGTCCGCCTTCCGCGTATCCATCCAGGCCAGGCGCTTGGCGAGGAATGCCAGCTCCATCTGAATCTGTGCCCGGAGCTGCGGATCGGCGCTGTCCGCACGCTCGCGGAACAGGGCGACCTGGTCGCGCACGATACCGTAGCGTTTGCCCATGTGCAGAAGCGAGACTCGCGCGGACTTCGCCGCATCGGAGTATCTGGCCTGACCGATCTTCAGCCACGCGCGCCAGTAGGTGGACTCGTAGTCGCCTACGTAGGCGTGGGCCGCGGAACAGAGCCAGGCCATGGCCATGACAACCACTAGCCGCCTCGCGGGCGGTTGACACCCGTGCACCAGACCCTTTGCCGACAAGGGTTCGCTCGTATACTCTGACATGGGCCCCAGTCTTGGCCTCCGTTCACTGTCCGCCGGAGCGGCAGTCCATAGTATGCAACGCGGGTGTGTGACGATGAGCCCACAGTCCTCGCGCCAGCCTCATCGCGTCAGCCAGGCCGTGGCTGTGGCCATCTGCGCTGTCGCTGTGACCCGCGTCGCCGCCGGTGCTCCGGAGAGCCCGGACGTCGCTGTGCTCCGGGACGATCTCGCCCTGCACGAGAGTACGCTGCTGGCGTCAGTCCGCAACACGGGGAGTGTACTCCTGGTCGGCGTTTCGCTCGGCGCTACGGTCGGACCTCCGGAACCCAGCGGCGTCGAGCGTCACGGTCGGCATAGTCTAACCCCTGGGATCGAGCGCGGGTGGGCCCTCTGGGCTGAGCGTCTGGACCCGACGCTAGTGCGGCTGCATGTCGCCGGGTGCGGCGACCGCCCCGGCCTCCGGGCCGGCGGCGAGATGCAGATTACGGGCGCCGGTACCTGTGAGGTGGCCGGCCAGGACTTCGAGACACCCGACCTCCTGAGCGCGTCGGCCGATGGTGCGTTCTCCTGGCAGAACCAGTTCGAGGCGGGCGACGTCGACGGCTTCGCGGTCGACCTGGCCGTCGACACCGGCCAGGACCCGTTCGTCCGATTCACGGCGCACATCGACGGGTTGTATCGCGCCGACGGAGTGTGGTTGGGCATCCAGCGCGCGTTTGTCCTGCCGGCCCGGATTCGGCTGAGCCGGCTGCTCGGCGACCCGAGCCACCCGCCGATGGTCCGGACGCGGATCGAGACGCCCCTCGCCCCCGGTGAGACGCGCCGAGTGGCCATTGGGCTGCCACCGGCAATGGCCAACGCCGGCCGCGACGTGTACGTCGTCGTCGATCCGGACGATGAACTCCACGAGGTCCGCGAGGGCAACAACATAGCCCGCCTCAAGGTCTCGCCTGAGGTGCAGGCGTGTCAGTTTCACCTGCATTCGTCGCTCGGGGGGGCGGACGGCAGTCTCGACAACCAGCTCTACCACGCGGCGGCGTGCGGCACGGACGCCGTGTTCGTTACGGACGATGACTGGCGCGTCTCGCTGTTCAGCTACTGCACGGGATTCGACCTGCAGTTCCCGGATCTGTCCACCACAGTGAACGTGGGCAGCGAGAGCTTCGTGCAGAGGCTGGTGGAGGCCCGAGAGTCGTCCGCTCTGACGGTGGAACGGGTCATGGAGCCGTATCCCGGCCGTCCCGGCGAGCGCTTCCTCATGCTTCGCTATTCGGTCGCGACCGACCCGCTCGCCCCGGCCGGCGATGCGTACGAGTACCGGCTGCGGTGGGAAGCCGCCCGTCGTCGGTTGGCCTATCCCTTGTCGGCCGGCGTACATCTCGAGTGCGAGCTCCTTCGTCCCTCGGCTCCGGCCGACGTGGCGTTCGTCGTTCGGGTCGCTCTGTCCACGCAGTGCGGTGGTGGCCGGGATGCGCTGACCTACGTGGTGGGCGACTCCGAGGAGTTGGCCGGCGGGGTGGCAGCCTCCGCAACGGGGCCGGTGATCCCGCTCTCTTGGCCTGCGCAAGACTGGGGCCGCGTCTCGTTCGATCTGTCGGCCGACGCGGAGCGCTACCTGGTTCACGGTCCGGACAATGCGATTAGCTCGATCTCGTTCGGCCTCCGCGCCCGCTCGGGCGAGGGGGACCTCGGGATCGACGGCCTGGCCATTCACACCGAGCATAGCGGGGAGTGGCTCGTCGAACAACAGCGAGCCGCCATGGCCGCATACCCCAATCTTGCCGTCTTCGTGTCTCCCGCCACCTCATACTACCCGCCCCGCTTCGGCATCATCGGCCCGGAGGCGCTGGCGCTCGATTACGAGCACATCGACCCCGCGGGTTACGCGTCCCAGGTTGTCGAGCTGGCTCACCGCCGGAACGACCTCGTCGTGTTCCAGTACCCGGCGGAGCCGGAAGCGACGCTTGCCAACGGCGTTCCTGGGGATCTCGCGCTGAGGCGATGGGCGCGTGAAGGGCTGTATGGTGCCGATCTGTTCGAAGCCGGCTACCGTCCCGGCGTGGGCCGGACGCTCGAGCCGCGTCTGGAGCTTGTCGACCAGTGTCTCCGCGACGGGGTGTTCATCGTGGGAGTCGGCGTGAGCGGCGCCGATGGCGAGACGCTGAGCCGAACGGAGAGCAACTTCCTGACCTGGGTGTACGCTCACAGCACCGATCTCCCATCGATCATGTCGGGGCTCCGCGCCGGCCGAGCCTTCTTCGGCGACCCCCTCGGCTTCGCGGGTCGTCTCGACCTGACGACTCCAGAGGGGTTCGCGATGGGGGATATCGTCCTCACCACGAACACAGAGCATGTGGTCCGAGCGGTGTTCCGAGGCCTGCCCCCGGACTCCGAGGTCGCACTGTTGGTGAACGGGGAGCGCCGGGAGTCGTCGCCCCTCGTCGATGAAGCTGGAAACGCCGTTGTGCAGGCCACTGTCAAGGTGGCGGAGCGCGGCAGTGTGGTCCGCACCCAGGCGACAGATGTTGAGGGTCTGCCGATCGCAGTGAGTAACCCGATCGTGTTCCTCCCGCAGAGGCCGCGGGGCCCGAGGCTTCCGGCCGACCGCGGCGGGGTCGTGCTCGAGGACCTGGTGGTCCGCGACATTGAGGGGTTCGCCGTGTCCGATGTACGGATCGAGGAGGGCGCGCTGCTCGTCCAGGGGGTCGGCGCCAACGGCACCCTCACCCTGTCGTTTGGGGCGCGGGGGATGCCGCGGGACGTCCGGCGGATCAGCGACTACGGCGTGGCGACCGAGGTGCCCTGCGAGTGGCTGGAGAACGGGGCTCGGGTCGCGGGGATATCGGGGCCGTGCACGGTGCAAGTGCGGTGGAAGACGGCCACTCGCGGCCAGGATGACGATGGTCGGGCGAATGGTGATGGGTGACACGCGAGTGACGGCGCGCCGCCGGTGCGGCCGGGCTGTCTCCGCGCGTCGCGAACCGCGGGCGCGCGCGGGCGGTCGGTTGGGGCGGCTCTGCCTGCTGGCATGGGCGCTATGTGCGCCTGCCCTTGCCCAAGCGCCCATCGAGCGCGTGGAAGGCAACCTCGTCCGAAACGGCCGGTTTGAGCGGGACCTGGACGGTGACGGCCGGCCGGATGGGTGGAACCTTGTGACGGCCTCGCAGCAGGCGGGGATGCTCTTGGAAGCCGGCCAGGCCGGCCAGCGATGCGTCGTGCTATGGAACCAGGCGGTGGACCAGGAGGTCGCCATTGCGCAGGTGATCACCCGGCCCATCGCGGCGCCGGAGTGGTACCGCATGACCGTGCTGGTGCGCGCCGTCGATGTGGGGAGCCTATCGGTGGAGATCGATGGCCCGGACGGCGCGGAACGCCTCGGCCCCCCGACACGCGTGCGCCTGTCCGCCGACTGGAGCCGTCGCACCGCCTACCTCCGTATGGAGAAGCCCGCGGAGTCGGGCGTCATCAAGCTCGCGTTCCGAGGAGTCGGCGAGGTCCGGCTTGACGATGTCGTCCTTCAGCAGCTCTCTCCGTCGCAGTCGAGCATCTGGCCACTCGAGGACGTGCCGAACCTGGTCTACAACGGCAGCTTCGAGGCCGGTTCGGCCGGGTGGGCCACCATGGGGTATGGCGGCCTCGTCGGGGCCCTGGACAACACGACTGCCATACACGGGCGCCGGAGCTTCCGAGTGGTCTGGTCGAAGGAGGTGCTCCCGTGGGTCCTCTTTGACTTCCCGAAGGCTCGGTTGGGGCCGGTCGACGACCTCCAGGTCGCGACCCTTGGTTGGATGCGGTTCTCCCCGGGTACGGAGTACAGCTTCTCCCTCTACCTGCGATCGGACCGTGAGAACGTCCCGGTGCAGTTCAGCATAGTCTTCCTGGACGAGACTGCCGCAACGGCCGGACAGGAGGCTGTGGTCGGCACGCAGTGGCAGCGGTACCGCGGGACGTTCACCCCGAGTAGCGACCTCGGTTTCCTGGTGATCCACCCGACGAGCATCGCGGCCGACGACCAGGCGACGTCGTTGTGGATCGATGGGGTCTCGGTGTCGAGCGGGCCGGCACGGACAGGCTACCAGTCGCGCTGTCCCATTGAGGTGGGGCTGGATACCGACCGTCCGGGCCACGTATGCGCCGCCGGCGAGAAGGTCGTCGTACGCATCGAAGCCTACAACTACGGCTCGGAACCGTTCAATGGCAATGTTCGCGTGCGCACCACGGACTACTTCGACGCGCTGGTCAGCGAGGAGGATCTGCCCATCGAGATCGCGCCCGATGCTCCGGCGCGACTGAGCTACGAGCTGCCGACGACACAGCTCGGCTTCTTCCGAGTGACGGCGACCTTACCGGGCGTGACCCCGGCGCCCGTGCAGCAGATCCGGGTCGCGCGCCTGCCCGGCTTTGGGCAGGAGGTGGGACGGCAGGACTCGGTGCTCGGCCTGAACCATGGTTACCCCTTCGAGCGGCAACTGACCACCCTTCGGGATGCCGGTCTGCGGTGGGTGCGCACCTGGGCACTGAACTGGGGCGAGGTGGAACCGGAGCAGGGCCAGTGGCGGTTCGATGGTGCGGACGCCATCATCCGCGAGCTGGAGCGTTCGGACCTGAACATCCTCGCCTGTCTTCCATTCCCGTCTGCTCCGTGGTCCAATCAGGTCGATGACCAGACCATGCGCAAGTTGGCGGTCCCGAGCAGCCTTGGCCGGGTATGCTTCATGCCGGACGACCCCGCTCTCTTCGGCCTCTACGTCAGCAATGTCGCAGCGCGCTACGAGGGACGCATCGCGCACTATGAGCTGCTCAACGAGCCGCTGGTGAGTGCGTACTGCCTGCCTATGTCACTCAACACCCCGGCGGACTATGCCGCCCTGGCGCGAGTGGGCGCTGAGTCGATCCGCGATACGGATGCGGGCGCTCGGGTCATCGGCGGGCTGGGCATCCTGCCCGAGCCCGGCCGCCCTGCCATGTCCGCATATCGCGAGACCCTTGCGGGCGGCCTGGGCGCGGTGGTGGACGCCCTGAACATCCATGCTTACCCGCGCACCGACTCGCCGGAGCATGTGGCGACCCTGTTGTCCGACTTCGGCGCCCTCGCTCGCATCGGTGTGGACCGCCCCCTGCCCGTGTGGGCGACGGAATTCGGGTACTTCGCCGACGATGACCCGGGTCCGCGAGCGATACCGCAGACGCTGTTTGGTACGCTCGCTTCGGAGCGCGAATGCGCCACCTACACGGTGCAGGTGATCGCTGCGATGTTGGCTACAGGGGTGGACCGCGTCTTCCTGAGTACGTGGCCCGAGCCGCCCAACGTCGCCACTGCTACCACGGACCCGTTCTTCGAGTGGGACGGGCAGGCGCGCAAGCCGCTGGCCGCGGTGGCGGCGTTCACCAGCATCATGGGCCCGGCCCCGGAGAGCCAGGGGGTCGAGATCGTCGGGGGCGCGGTGACGGCGTTCCTGTTCGAGAACGCCTCCGGCGCCGTGGCGGCCATCTGGCCTCTGCGCACGAACCAGACGGGCCAGCGGCTTGTCCTGGACGTCGCTGAACCGGGTATGGGGCCAAGCGTTCAGGTCTATGACGAGATCGGGAACGTCCTCGCCACGTTCGACGGCGGCCAGGCGTTCCGCTATCCATTGCCGGTGGACCGGGGACAGGTCTATGTCTCGATGGCGGGAGGGAACGCCGAGGACCTCCGGCAGCTCCTCAGCCGTGCGCTCATGCGCTCGGGCGAGTGATATGGGAGGCGCAACGCCATGCCGACGATGAGCTGCCGCATTCCGGCGCTCTTTCTCCTCCTCGTGGTGTCCCTGCCTGCTCGGGGGCAGGTCCGCCGACCCGACGATGCGCCGACGGGGGTGGCCGAGCGACTGCTGGAGCAGATCCACGCGGTCACCACCATCGTTGATCTGCAGATGAGCGCCGAGCAGTTCAAGCTCCTCGCCGGCGCCTCCAGAGACATCGGCGCCAAGTGTGCGATGCTGCAGGCGAAGCATGACGCGCAGACCGCGGAGCTGCTGCCGCGCATGCAACGAGTGCTCCAGCTCTACGAGGCCGGCCAGACCAAGGCGGCGGAGCAAGAGAAGAACATCGTGCGCGAGAAGATCGAGGACATCGAAGAGGAGTTGGAGGCCGGTCTCTCCGGCCTCGCCGAGGAGGCGATCCCCACGTACGTGCAGCTCACGGAGTACCAGCGGGCCGTCGGCTTCAACGAGTACCTGGCGGGCCGCTCGACCGGCCTTCATCTCGACGAGCTGATCAGCGTGCCCCAGGCCAGCCGTGACGCGTCCATCGAGGAGATCGCCGATACACTCGTGTCGGAGGCGGGCGTCGTCGATGAGCAGGGGGCGCTGAAGCAGCCGCCCAGGGACAAGGTCCTCGCGATCCTCAAGGAAGCCGGCGCTTGCTCGTATGACACCTACAAGACCCGACGCGACGAGTTCGTGAGCCAGATTGTCGCGCTCTACCCTCCGAGGAAGGCGGCCGTCTCCATGGACGCCCTGCGGGGCTTCGTGGAGTTCCTCGCGTGTCCGGACCTCGGTGCGCTGCTGAGCGCCATGCAGCGCGTTGCGCCGTGAGTGGGCCTCAGCCGGTGAGGGACTCGAAGTCGAACTCCGCGCGTCCCCGCCGGCTCACTGCAACGCACAGCCCGGCGCCCATGAGGATACTCGCCGGAATGCTGATGACCCGGTAGTACTCCGTGACATCGTGGAGGATCCCGTACAGGCCGATGCCCAGGGCCATTCCACCCGCGATCCCCGCGATGAAACCGGCAGGGGACACCCGACGCCAGTAGAGGCTGGAGAGCAGCGGGAACACCATGGCCCCCTTCGCCGCCCCGAGGAAGAACACGGTGTCGAGCAGCGAGATCTTGCGCATCGCCAGCAAAGCCACAACGGAGGCGCCCATGGCCATCGCGAGCCGTCCGGCCAGGAGAGTCTCGCGATCACCGGCGCCGGGCCGTACAAGCGGTCGGTAGACATCGTTCATGAACAGGGCCGCCAACGCGGATAGGCCCGTATCGCACGTGGAGCAAGCTGCGGCGAGAACTAGGCCGAGGAAGGCCGCCTGCAACCCGGTCGACAGGTACGCTCGCGCCATGACGGGGGCGATATCGCTGGCGTCGGGCTGACCGGGCGTCACCCCTGTCGCCAAGGCCATGAGCCCCAGAGCCCCGAAGACCATCCCGTAGGGCATGTACGCCAGGCCGGCCCGGGTGTACGCCCGGCGCACCTCTCCTTCCCGCAGCGTCCACGCGAGCTGCCACAGATCCGGGTACGAGAATGGGCTCACGCCGCTCATGACGAGGAACGGCAGTCCCATCTTCAGGAACGCCGTCAGGGATAGCGGATTGGCCTTCTCCCCGATGCTGGGCATGGCTGCGAGGAATGCTGCCGGCCCGCCCGCCGACGCGACCACGGCCGGCACGACCAACGCGGCAGCGAGGGTGATGACCGCGATCTGGATGACGTTCGTGACGATGGACGCACCGATCCCGCTAATCGATGTGTATGCCACAACGATCGCCGCGACGATCCATACCGACTGGGCGTAGCTCAGCGGCGTGAACGTCTCGAAGGCGTATGCGACGACCGAGAGGTTGAGGAGAAGCAAGACGCCGACGGAGAGGGTGTTGATGACGAGGATGGTCGCACGGGCGCCGGGGCCGTGGCGACGCCCGATGAACTCCGGCAACGTGTGGCCGAGGGGAGACAGCTCGCGGATCCGGCCGGCAAACGGTGCCAGCATGATCAGCATTAACCCTCCGCCGACACCGAAGTAGATCGGGCCGGCGACGCCGAAGTTGTAGGCCGCCTGCGCCGGCGCGTTGATGCTGAGCGCCCAGGTCCAGGCTGCGAGAAGGGCGAGCGTACCGATGCTGCCCGGGACCCGGCGCCCGGCCACCATGAACCGCTCAGCGGACATGCGGGCCAGTCGGGCCCACAGGATGCTGGCGACGACCATCGCGGCCGCCCAGCCGCAGAGGAGGATGCAAGTGCTGGTGAGGTCGATGCCCGGCACGAGGCTTCCTACGATCCACCCATCGTCGCGACTGCCTTGAGGTGGCGCTCGAGTTGAGCCGCAGTGGGCACCCTGCCACTCGTTAGGCACATGTTATTCACGACGAGCACGGGGGTCAGTATGACACCGAGGTCAGCGATCTGGTCCTCCTCCTGAACGCGTCTGACGGTCACATCCGTGAGTCCGAGGGCGTCCAGCGCTTTGCGTGTATTGGCGACGAGCTCATCGCAGCGCTTGCAGCCAACCCCCACGACCGTCACATCCATGTCTCGCGTCCCCTCTACCCAACCGTCGCAGGTCCCGCCTTGGCGGGGGGCCTACTCCAGCGTCTCGAAGTAGCTCCTCACGCGCTCGCGATAGGCGCGCGGCACCGAGTCTCCCTCGACGGCGTCCTCGGCCGCCGCGCCCGCGGCCTCGCCTACATCGAAACTCGGTGAGAATGCCTCGGACTTCACGGGCGGCATGCGGATGTCGACGTATGCACTGTCCCCCTTGGAGCGAGGCATGCCGCGGACTCGCGTGTTCCTCGATCCATGCTCCGTCTCGCGAGACGCGTAGAGCTCCTCGTACTGGCCCTCAACCGGCGTGTCCTTGCCGTAGATGTCCTCGGAGCCCTTCTGGCCCTCGGGGCCGGTAGCCTGCGCTTCGTTCGTGGACCCGCCTCCCGGCCCGGGGCCGCCGGGGGCGTTGGGGTCGAACTCGTCCCCCCCAGCCACCATTTCGCTGGGCTTCTGTCTGCCCGAGCCGTCCGAAGCGCCGCTTCGGTCTCTGCCGGCACCATCCTCCGATGCGCCGGATACATCGTCCATTGAGCCCTCAAGATCCTGGAGCATCCGCTCGAGCGCCTGTGCGTCCGAGAGCACCTCAGAGCCCTCCAGCGCTTGCGAGAGCTGCTCTGCAGCTCCCTGCGCCAGCTTGGCGGCCTTCTGAGTGTCGCCCGCTTTGAGGGCCTCCGCGGCCCCTCTGAGCCTCTCTGATGCGGGGCTGAGGGCGTTGCTGGCCGCCAGGGCCTGGGCCATCTTCCCGAGGTCGCGGGCGAGCTGTTCTCGGTCTGCCTGCGACAGCTCGCCCTTCCTGAGCTTCTCGGCGAGCTGCTTCAGGGCATCCTGGGCTTCACGGAACTGGTTGGCTTCGATCAGGTCGGCAACTTCGGCCAGGTCGGAGCTGGCGAAGGACGAGTCGCGCAGCTTGCCCAGCGCTTGGCGGACGTCCACCATGTTCGCGTCCTGCGCGAGGGTGTCTTGCTGGGCCTGGAGCTGATCGCTGAGCTCCGCCAGCGCTTCGAGCCCCTCGCGCTTCGAGGCGCGGCCCTTCTGGAACTCTCTCGAGAGCTTCTCCAGCCGCTTGGCCAGGCGTTCGGCATCCTCTTGCAGAGCTTTCGGAGCCTCGCGGCGGATCTCTTTCGCGATCTCCTCGATCTTCTGCGCCTGCCGCTTCATCGCCTGGCGAGCCGCTTGCTCTTCCGGTGGGAGCGGCCAGTAAGCGGCCGTGAGGGTGGCAACCGCTCCGACCAGAGCGATGAGCCCAACCAAGCGGAACCGGCGCAGGGGAGGAGACAGATGGGGCACCACAGCGCGGGGATCGATGGAGTCGCACCGGTCGGCGGCACGGCCCATGAGCGTGTCGGCGAGGACGGACCGCTCACCTGCGATGGCGAGCTCGACAGCGGTGCCGAGCTCCTCCTTGAGGCCCAATCGGGCGTCCAGCGCTCGGGCGGCCTGCCGGTCGCTCACCCGGACTCGCGCCGCTGCCACCAGACCGGCTGTGAGGCAGACCCCGAGGAAGACCAACGACAACCACTCCGGCAGACCCAGCCGCCCCCACGCGGGCAGACCATAGCCCAGGATGCCAAGGACGACGCCCAACGCCCCCCACCAGGCGAAGCGGCCGAGGATCTCACGCTGCAGCATGCGCAGGACAATGGGTCGCAGAGCTTGCCGGATGCGTTGGCGCAGTTCCAACGTCGCTACGCTCCTCGACGGCCGGAGTTGGGCTACACAGGTTAGGACGGCTCGGAGCTCCGTACGGTTGCGGCGCGATCCAGCGACGCGAGCTGCGTGGCCCCGCCGGTAGGCGGCCCCACTTCGGGTGCGCACCCCTGAACGTCGGGCGCGCCCATCCGCCGCGCTGCACCACGCTCCTCCGGCGGCACCAGCTCGAAGGGCTCCGGGGGCGCAGTCAGTTTCTCCAGGTACACAGCGACGCCGATGATGCTCAGGAGGACCACGATGGAGAGCACAGCCCAGGCCAGAGTACGTCGTTGGACGTCATCCGCCCGGCCGCGGCGAGTACGTCGTTCCATGGTGGCGATTGTGCCACAAACGTTCGCCGTACACAAGCGAGCCGGGCGCTGCTCCCGACATACTGAAGAGCACCGCACGATGCGCCGTGCGGTGCTCTGCGGTCTGGCTAGCTGCTCCCTCTAGCCGGGAGGCAGCGGAGGTGCGGTCTCCGCCTCGAAGGCGAAGGGCTCGCTGAACACCCAACCGATCGTCTTGTTCGTCGTCACGTCCACCGGCTCCAGAGCGTCGGCTTCCCGGCGTGCGCCGATGCGCCAGTAGATCGGTCCGTCATAGCCCTGGAACGATGTTGCGAAGCCGCCCCCCTCGAACGGACGCGCGACCTGCAGGCCACCGGTCGTATCGTTGATCTGGATCACGCTGCTCTGTAGGATCTGGTCCCGTGGGAACTCGCGATCCGTCGAGACCTCGATGACGTAGCTGTTCGCGCCTGGCACCGTCATCCACTGGAACTGGACCGTGTCGAGCGACACGTCCTGGCTGCCCGGTTCCGGGTAGTCCGGCGGCGAGACAAGCTCGGGCCGCTGAACGGCTGTCGCAGGGCCCGCATAGGAGAGCGTGGAACCCACGACCAGACGCCCGGTCAGGTCCTGGTCGCTTGTGGTCGTCCCGCCGCCGCCCGTGCCGCCGCTGGTGTCCTGCGGCGGGAAGGGTGACGGCGGTAGCTTCTTCGTGATCGCGCGGATGGCGTAGTAGTACGTGTCACCGGACTGCAGCGGGGACGGCACGATGATGTAGGTGGCGGTGTCCGTTGCGAACTCCCGCGACGGCAGGGTGGTGCCATCCCAGGCCTCCTCCTCCACGGTCTCGGTGACGAGGCCATCCTCGGCTGTCGTGAGCGTGATGGTGGTCATCGCGCCGCTACTGGTGTTCGTGTCGATGAACGCCGTCTGCGTACCGCCGAGCATGACGGTGATCATGTTGTCGGCCGTGGTGGGGAAACTCGGTGACGTCGACCGGTACACTTCGTAGCCGATCACGTAGGACGAGTAGGGCTGGGGTGTTGCTTGCGGTGCTCTTGGGGCGTTCCACCGCACGAGCACGCGAGCCTGCGACGGATCCGCGGTGGTCTCGAACGCCGACACCGCGATAACCGCGTGGCCCGCGAGGGGGTCGTCACTGTTGCCCCCGAACCAGCTTGTGACGCCACAGGCGAGCTCGAAACATGCCAACACGCAAAGTAGCCCCGCGAAGAGCGGGACTCGAAGTGTTCTCCCGGTCATCGATAGTCCTCCCTATGTCGCACGGGGTGTTTTCGAGTGGGCCGGTACGGGGTCCTTCCCCCCGGCGAAGTTCCCTCGGGTTCCCCAGCCAACAGTGTAGCGCCGCCGCGTCCTTACAGTATAGACGATCCATCCCAGAGGGGAGTCTCCCCGCTGATTCTCTAACACCTTCCGGGGCCTGCCTCAGTTCACCTTCGTCGCGTTGCTCGAAGTCGCACGGGCGCGCACTCGCGACTTGAGGAGCGCCGGCACCTCGGCAAGGGAGGTCCCTCGCGGACCATGCCGTCGCGAACCGGATGACCGCGCCCAGCGGGCCGGCTCGGACAGACCGTGCAGGATCGGGAGGGCCAAATGGTGAATGGAGGGGTACACTGGGTCTCGTAAGGGTCTCGAGGAGTAGGAGGTGGTTCGGAACCGCAACCGCGCCGCATTTCCATCCGTAGTTGCGTCGATCTCTTGGGAGCACACGGAGGGGGACTGCAGATGATAACAGGCGTTCCGGTTCGACGCAGGACGCAAGTGGTGCAGGATGACATCGGACGGTTGATGGATTTCGATGCTGGAAGGGTCCGCTCGATCACGGTCTATGCCAACACCCGCCGCGAAAGCGGGGGCATGCGGGATGTCACCAACGGCGTGACCCGTGCGCTCGAAGCCGTCGAGCAGAGCGTGGCGGACAGCCCCGAGAGACACGAGGCGTTCGTAGCCAGCCGTGACCTCGTGGGGCAAGCATTGGACGATCCCTTGATGTTCACGGGCATGGGCCTTGCGCTTTTCGCGTGTGCCCCCCGTCGTTTCCTCGAGGCCTACACACTCAACACGCCCCTCCCCAATCGCGTCGTCTTCGCCCGACGCCTCTACATCCCGCCCCTGGGCCAGCTCACGGAGACATTCGACACCCACGTCATCGCCCAGGTGCACTCGGACCGTGCTAGTCTCTACACGGCGTACCTCCATCGCCTGTGGCCATGCGTGGAGATTGCGAGCGATGTCCCGGGGCGCACCGCCGTCGGTGGATGGTCTCAGGCGCGCTACCAGCGCCACCGCGAGGAACACGTGCGTCGGCACCTCCGGCGAGTTGCGGACGAGATCACGTCACTCATGGCCGACGAGAGCGCGGACCGACTCCTGCTGTTCGGGTCGTCCGAGGCCGTGGAGTCGCTGCACCGCATCCTGCCGGCGGCCATCCAGCAGCGCGTCCTCTGCCAGGAGGCCATGGCGGCGGATGCGGATGAGCCGGAGCTCCGCGAGCGCACGAAGGACCTGATCCATGCCTACCGCGATCGCCAGGCCGAGTCCGCTATCGAGGAACTCCGGGCGCGCTTGGCTACCGATGGCCGAGCCGTCGCGGGCGTCGATGGTGTACTCGAAGCGCTGTGGCGTCGGGCGGTGGACGCGGTCGTACTCACCCGAGGCGTGCGGGCCTCCGTGACGGTCTGCCCGGCCTGCGGTTGGATGAGCGCCGACCGCTCGGACTCTTGCCTGTCATGCTCGGCGGTGACGGAAACGGGCAACCTGGGCGCGCGTGTGGCGCGGGCGGCACGGGCGCAGGGAGCTTCCGTGCTCTTCATCGAGGATCCGGAGGTACTGGACCCACTCGGCGGCGTGGCGGCGTTTGTGCGCTACTGACCAAGGCGGATGTACGAGCCGTCCGGAGGCAGCGACCATGCGACGCGATCGCCTGCTCGAACCGCAGCGCATCGGGGTCGTCGGAGGGGGGCCGGCGGGCGCGATCTGTGCGATCCAACTCCGGCGACTGGCGGCGGCTCGAGGACGCGATGTCGAGGTCCTCGTGTTCGACCGTAAGGACTTCCACGTCGCCGGTCCCCGCCACTGCAACATGTGCGCCGGCATCATCTCGGACGGGCTCATTCGGAAGCTGGAGGGCATTGGCATCCGAGTACCTCGCGATGCGGTGCAGCGCTCGATCCAGAGCTACACGCTCGTCGTCCCCGGCGCCGCCGTCCGGCTCCAAAGGCCGATGGGTTCGCGCATCTACACCGCGTTCCGCAGTGGCGGTCCCCTGTGCCTTGTCGCCGGCCAGCGGAGGGGCCTCGACGAGTTCCTCCTGCAGACAGCGGAGCAGTCGGGCGTGATACACCTGCCCCGGCTGGTCCGGGAGGTGCGCTTGCCGGCCGTGCGGGACGGGCCTGTCGTACTGGTCGACTCGGAGGGCGATGAGCACCCGATGGACGCGGTTGTCGGGGCGTTCGGGGTCAACAGCTCGACGGCTGCCCTGTTCGAGGCGCTGGGCTTTGGCTATCGACGCCCGCGGACGGCCCGAGCGGCCCAGTGCGAGGTACCCTATGACGCCCTCGAGGCCGACGGTGCCTGGGCCGACGATGTCAAGGTGCTCTCGCTCGGCATCCCTGGTGTGGCCATCGCGGCCCTCGTGCCAAAGACGAGCCATATCACCGTGTCCCTCATCGGACGAGACGTGCGCGAGGAGCATCTCGAGCGGTTCCTTGGGCACAAGGAGGTGCGGGCCCTGCTCGACCAGGGACACGCCACTTCACGCCGGTGCTGCTTGTGCCGACCGCGCTTGCCTGTGGGCGCGGGAAGGAACGTCGTCGCCGACCGCGTGGTGATGATCGGTGACGCGCACACGTCACGCTACCTCAAGAACGGACTCGACTCCGCGTTCGTGACTGCGTCGCTTGCGGCCGAAGCGCTTCTTTCGGGCGGTGCGAGCCGCGCGAACCTCATGGCCGGCTATGTCGACCCGTGCCGTGCGCTGTTCTACCGAGACAACAAGTGGGGGTGGCTCATGCTGGCGGGCCACCATGCCCAGGGGCGTGTGCCCTGGCTCGCCCGCGCGCAGATCGACGCGGCGCAGCGGGAGTTGGCCGGCTCGCGGCGCCCGCGCCTGAACTCGGCCCTCTGGGGGCTGCTGACTGGCGATGAACCCTATCGTGACCTCTTCCGTCGAGCCCTGCATCCGCGAGTCTCGTTCGAGATTGGGCGCTCGGTGGGTCGGGCTGTGCTCCGGCGGCGGGGGCCCCAGTGGCCGGCCGGAGTGGCGCCAGAGGGACTGGGTGGCGAATCGGAGCGGTAGGTGGTGACGAGGATGCGGGTCGCGATCATCGGTGCTGGCGCCGGCGGGGCCGGCTGTGCACTGGGGCTGCTCCATGGCGCAGCGCGCCAAGGCGTCGACGTCACAGTCACCCTGTTCGAGCCCAAGAGCTTCGGGGAGCATTACAACCAGTGCATGGGAGTGCTCACGCCCGGCCAGGTGGAACGGGATCTCGCCGAGTGGGGGCTGGAGATCCCCGCCGAGCTCATCCAGCGACGTGTCGCCTCGTACGTCCTCCACGCGGGCGCATCTGAGATCGCCCTCGGCGGTGGGCCGGATATGCCGGACTCATGCGTGACTCGGCGGGTGCATTTCGACGCGTTCCTCGAGGCCAAGGCCCAGTCCAAGGGCGCGGACGTACACGGTGACCGGGTGACCGACATCGAGTTCGTCCGCGACGAGGCCCTCATCTACACCGAAGGCCGGACGTGCCGTGCCGATTTCGTGGTCGGTGCCTTCGGACTGGACCCGGGCACCGCCGCAATCCTCGCACGCCGCACCGCCTACCGGCCACCACCGGCTGTAGGGACGCTCGTCCGGAAGATCCACTTCGGCGAGCCGGCGCACGTGGAGGGCCTGCTGGGCGATTGCATCCACGCGTTCGTGCCCCGGCTGAGACGCGTGCAGTTCGGCGCGCTCGTGCCCAAGGGCAACCACGTCTCGGCCATCGTGGCGGGACGGCACATCGTCGCCGGCGACATGGAGACGTTTCTCGAGCTGCCCGAGGTCGCCTCGCTTCTGCCCCCAGACCGCGAGCTATCGGAGACCTACCGGGGCAACTTCCCTGCCGGGGTCGCACGGGGCATCAGCGGGCGGAGGCACCTGGTCGTCGGCGATGCCTCGGGGTTCGTGCGCCCTCTCAAGGGCGGCGGCATCCATGCGGCCCTGACCACCGGTCGGCGCGCGGCGAGGGCATTGCTGGAGCACGGCCCGTCGCGACAGGCTGGGCGATCCTACGAGCGCGCGTGCGCCGGCCTGCGTCGGGACATTGCCTATGGCCGTGTCTTCGAATGGGCACTGGCCCTGCTCACCGGGATGTTGAGGATGGAGCCCGTCATCGACCTGGCGAACCGGGATTCCTCGCTGCGCCACGCGCTGTTTGCGTGTGTGTCCGGCTCCGAGAGCTACGCGCTCATCGCCCGCCGCCTCGCCAACGTGCCCCTCGTCGCCCGCGCCGTCGGGGCCTTGGCGACCGACCTCGTACGCCGTCCGGCCCGGCGGACGTGAGACGCGCCTACGCGTCCGGCCGGCAGCTCTGCGCAAGGCTAAGGTGCGAACCGCGCGCTGTCCACCCTCGCGAGCGGAGCCGCGTATCGGCGAAGGTCGCTCTCCGTGAACCATGCGTGCTCGATATGTGCCCGCCGCCAGGTGTAGACAACATGGAGGAGTCCTGACGAGTCCTGGATGATCGCCGGGTACGAGAACTCGCCGTCTCCCGTCTCCAGGGCCATGCGGTACGGCCATGTCTCCCCCTCGTCATCGGACAGAGCGACCACTAGGGGCGTCCGGCTGCAGGAGCTGTCGTTGAACGCCAGTGCCAGACTACCCGATGCCAGGCGCACCATGTCGGCGGCGGCGTCGGGGTTGGGCAAGTCCGTCGGCGCCGCCGTGGACCAGTGCCGGCCCTCGTCGTCGGAGAAGCTCCGGAAGAGCGACCCGTAGCTGCTCCGCATCAGGGCGAGCAGCCGGCCGTCATCGCGCTGGACGAGCGTCGGCTGGATCGCACGGAGCCCCCGCGTCGGTATCTCCACGAACTCGAAGGGGTCGCCTTCGGCCGCGCCGATGGCCACCAGCGGAGCCTCACGGACGCTATCGTAGAGTGGCAGGATCAGCGCGCCGCTCTCAGTGATCAGCGGCTTGCTGCGCGTCACCCAGCCTTGGGGTGCGTCGAGCTGCTCGATGGCGGACCATGAGCGGCCATCGTCCAAGGAGTGCCTCCGCACGATGCGGGCTTCGCTCCACCGGCTCCCGTCCAGGAAGACGTGGTAGAGCCACACGGTCACGTCGGCCGTGACGAACAGTACCGGATTGTCATCCGCTCGGCCGGGCGTATCGGAGATGATGGTGGGCTCAGACCACGAGCCGGCGTCCGTCTCGAGGCGCGATGCGAAGATGGCGACGTCCGTGGCTCGCTCCGAATGGCCGGCGTACCATGCGACGAGCAGGTCGCGGTTGCCGGCTTCGACGACGGTCGCGGCGTGGCACAGGGGCCGATCCGGAAGCTCATCGAAGATGGCCTCCTTCATCACTGGCGCCGGCGGGCCGTAGTCCGGGGGATCACATCCGCACCCCGCGAGCACGATGATGCAGAGAGGTGCAGACGCCGCGAGGCCGGCCCACGCCGCGATCCTCGCTGCTCGGCTTGCCCGCCGCCCCGCAGCGCGTGCCAGACTCATTCCCTCCCCCAGTCGGCGCAGGGCCTGCCATTCACCAGGACGCGATGGGCGCGGAGGGTGGGTTGGCCCTGAACAACGCGTGCAGGGGATTCGTCGCGGGTCGGCCATCGGCCTGCCGGTGAACCGGCTAACGCGGTGAAGCCGTTATGCAGTCGAGACGGGTTGGGGGTGCTCACTCCCTGCCCCGAAAGCCGAATACGATGGTCTGAGGAGACGCACCATGGTCCGACCCCATGCCCCGGCTGCCCGGCGGAGTTGGCCCGCGTGGCTGCTCATCGCCTTGGTGGCCATGGTAGCAATCCAAGCTGGCTGCGGCCTGTTCGGCGGAGGCGGCGACAACAGCAGTGATACTGGCGGAGACGGCACCGGGAATGACGGCGCCGCCAACGGCGGCACTGGGAACGACGGCTCGGGCAACGGCACGGACGAGCCGCCTCTGCAGGACGACTTCGTGCAGGGCAAAGGGGCGGTGGAGGGCTTCGTCTATGTGGACCCCGCGCGCCCCCTCGGCATCCGTCAGGCTTCCGGCAACTTCATCCTCTCCGCGACTGAGGATCCCGCAGGAGTCGTGCCCACGACCGGAACACGCGTCATGGTCACCGGCGGGGAGACGGCCACGCTCGACGCCGACGGACACTATCTGGTCGAGGACGTCCCCGCGGAGGTCGTGACCCTGGCGGTCCAGGAGACGCTCTCCGGCGGCTCCGGTCTCGTCACCGAGGCGTTCGACGACATCATCGTCGCGCCCGGTCACACCACGCTCGGGTCCGAGGCACCGGACGGAGTGAGCATCGAGATCACGCCCGACGGCGCGGACATCAGCACGGGTGGTACTCAGGAGTTCGCCGCTCACCTCAAGGATGCCGACGGCAACATCGACGGCTTCCGGGACTTCTCGTGGTCGTCCTCGCAGCCCGGCGTCGCCTCCGTGGGCAGCGGCGCGCTGGCCGACGCTACGGTCGCTGGCGTGGGCGCCGGAACCGCAACGATCACGGCCGGTGCCGGAGCGCTCGAGGGCAGCGTCGACGTCGCAGTGACGGGCACAGCGTCGGCCACCACCGTTGACGTCGCGATCGGAATCACTGCCGAGGCCTATGGCGCGGATACGCGGGTGCCGTCGCTCACGATCACCCCCGATGAGGGTGGATCCGTCGCTCTCTCCGGGACCGGTTCGGCAGCGTTCGTCGTCTCAAGCCCGGACGGCACGACCGACTCGGTGAGTGCCCGGACCGTGGGATCGTCCATCGGTCCCGACGGCCAGATCCTTATCCGGTCCGGCTCTGGGGACGACCAGCGGGCGAGCATCGCCCTCTCGCTTTCGAACGCCGATCTGGTGATCCAGCGCGGCAGCAGCGGGCAGTTCTCCATCGGCAATCGCCTGCAGCTCAGCTTCCCGGTCCTCGGCCCCGGTGAGCTGATGCTGCCCGATGTCATCACGTTGACCGTACCGCTGAGCGGCCTCCTGTCGCAGTGGAGCCTCTCGTTCCCCGGCCTGCCTGATGGTGCTTCGGTCATGGTGATCGTGAGCCGTGAGGGCGGCGCGCAGTTCAGCGCAAGCGGCGTCTCTGCGGACGGCGAGCTGTCGGTCACCGGCTTCCCGGCGATCGCCATTCCTGATGACATCACGGACGTGGTGATCCGCGTCTCGGGGCCGTAGGCTCCTACTCCCGTCCCATCTGCCCACCGCCGGCATCGGTGCGGATGCGTCGCGCGGCAGACGGTTCGCTCCGTGCGCTTCCGGCTTCCAGGGGGCTGGGGCTGTCGGCCTGGTCCCAGCGCGTGTCCTTTCGGGCGGACGCGTCCACGTTGGCGAGCGGGTGGCTCATCCGGTCCAGCTCCTCCTGCGTGTGGCGCGCCGCGTCGTCTTCGTTCACCACGATGTAGGGCGTCATGAAGACCATCAGCTCAGTGCGTGTGGACCGATTGTGCTCATGCTCGAACAGACTGCCCAGCAGCGGGATGTCGTGCAGGATCGGCACCTTGTGCTCGGTCTTCTGGTCGTTCCGCTGAAGGATGCCGCCCACGACGATAGTCTGCGCGTCGCGAACGAGGACCTGGCTCTGCGCCCGCCGCCGCACGAACGTCGGCTGCCCCGCCACCCCCACGCCCTGCTCGACGGCGTCGATGTACTGCCGGATGTCCAGGCTCACGAACCCGCTATCGTTGATCTGCGGGCGCACGCCGAGAGTGATGTTGGCCGGCTTGTACTCGATGTTCTGGGTGATGCGGCCGCTCGTGCTCTCACTCTCGGATGTGAGCACGGGGATGCGCTCGCCAATGGAGATGCTCCCCCAACTGTTGTCCAGCATCATCACGTGAGGTGTCGACAGGATCTGCACATTGCCTCGGCGGTCCAGGGTGGAGAGGAATGCCTGGATGTTCTGTGAGACCATGCCCCAACGCAGGCCCTCGCGCTCGGCCTGGGGCCAGGAGCTCCCGAACCCGACATCGCCGGTGGTGCCGACGCCCCCCGCGGCGTCGGGTGCGAACCAGTTCCACTCCACGCCGAACATGTCCTCATCGTCGAGGGTGATGTCCGCAATGATCACGCGGACGAACACCTGCCCCACGCGCTGATCCAGATCCCCGATCATCTGGTCCACCACGTCGAACGACTGCTTCGGTGCGGTGACGATGATCTGGTTCGTGACGGGCTCGGCGGTGGCCGTAACATCGCGTAGCGCGTCCAGCGGCCCGCCGGAGTTCGCCTGGCCGCCGAAGAGGAAGTTCAGGAATCCACGGAAGCGTCGCCCTCCCTGGAACGCCCCGTTGAGCGCCTCGGCCACCGTGGTAGCGTCTGCGTTCTTCAGTCGGTAGACGCGCGTCAGGTCGGTGAGGGGCTTCGCGCGGTCGAGAGCGATCACCATCCGCTCGAATGCCGGCATGTTGTCGGCCGTGGCGGCGACGATGACCTTGTTCGTGCGAATGTCCGCGACGGCCACGTTCTCCTTCAGACCGTAGAACGCGGCGCCGGACCGCTGAAGCTGGCCGGACATGAAGCTCGCGAACATCGACCGCCCGCTACTGACGGTGCCCCGAGGCTGCTCCCACAGGTTGTTGAGCGCTTCCACGACCTCGACTGCGTTGGCGTTGACCAGCGTGAAAACCTTGTAGATAACCTCCGGGTCCGCCATCGCATCCATTCGCTCGACAATGTCGCGCACCAGATCGAGCTTGTCCCGGGATGCCAGCACGACTACCGCGTTGGTCCGCTCATCGGCGACCACCTGGACCCGGCCCTTCGTGCCCACGAGACCGAGGTCCGGCATGTTCGGCATGGGTCCCCCTCCGCCCGGCCCGCCGGGCCCACCGCCACGCATCATCATCTGCTGGATGTCCTGCTGCGTAGGCGTGCCCTGCCGAAACAGCTCGGTCAGCATCTGCGCCACCGAGCGCGCGTCTGCTCGCTTCAGGCGGAAGACCTCTACCTCATGGACCTCGACCTGATCGACCTCCTTCTCGAGGAAGCTCAGCACCGAGACGACCCGCGCCACATTGTCCGCGAGATCCGTGACCACCAGGGCATTGAGGTCGTCCGAGGCGGTGACGATCCCCGCCTCCTGGTCGACCATCGGACTGACCAGGTCCTTCGCAGCGGCGGCGCTGATGGTGTGAAGTAGGATGACGTGGGTGACGTAGCCTTCGCCATCCCCGATCTTTCCGGGGTCCAGGCCCGATCCGACGAGTGTCCCGCGCGTCTTGCTCCGCTTCGCGGCCTCCACACGCACGGTCTTGGCCGCATCGTCACGCACCATGCTGTAGGAGTTGACCGACAGCCATGCGTCCAGGATGCGGAACCCGAGATCCATCGGCACGTCCACCTGGCATGTGATGGTGACCTTGCCCGTCAGGTCCGTCGGCACCAGAAACAGGTAACCCGTGCTGTCCGCCATGAACTGAAGGAAGTCGGCGATCTCGGCGTCGCGGAAGGCCATCGAGAACTTGCCGTCCGGCGGGAGCGGCTGCTTCGGCCATATCTTGAGCAGCTCCGCCTGGATCTCCGGCTTGACGGCCTGTAGCTCCGCCGGGATCTCGACGCCTTTGAGGCCGAGCGCCTCGAGGTCCACGGGCGGCTGGGCTTCCCCGTCTCCCTGGTCGGCGGCCTCTCCGGCCAGTGCCTCCTCGATCGGCGTGGGAGGGACGCCCGGCGCCGGTGGGCCCTGCGCCACGGCGCCCGCAAGCCAGCAAAGGAGCGTGAAGGCAACGGTGACCGATCCGATGAGTGTCCGCAGCGGAGGTCGGCGCGTCATTGCGCATCACCCCCCTTCACGGGATGCGCCCCTCTGAGGAAAGCGCGGTCGCCATCCGGTGGAGCGTCTGCGTCCGGGGGGCTGCCCGCTGTGCCTGTCTCCCAGCGACTGGAGTCGGGAACGGCGGGGTCGACGTCGAGGGGCACGCTGAGCTGATTCAGCTCCTCCGCGGTGAGGTCCGAGGCGTCTTGCTCGTCGATGACCACGTACGGCGTGAGGAAGACCATCAACTCGCTGCGGCGCGTCTCCTCAACCTTGCTCCGGAATAGGTTGCCCAGCAGAGGGATCTCGCTCAGCACGGGCACTCGCCGCTCGCGTTCGCGGGAGGACTCGCTGATGATGCCGCCGAGAACCACTGTCTGGCCGTCCTTGACGAGCACGGTCGTGTTGGCCCGACGCTCGATGATGATGGGGTTGCCCAGCGCCGTCGCCTCGCCGATGTCATCGATGGACTGGGATATCTGCATCTGGACGAACCCCGAGTCGGTCACGCGCGGGGTGACACTCAGGTCGATGTTCACGGGGACGTAGTCGATGCTGTTCGTGATGCGCCCGCCGGCGCTCTCACTCTCGCCACCCAGAACGGGGATGTCGCGGCCGACCAGGATGCGGCCTTGCTGATTGTCGAGGGTCATGATGTGGGGCGTCGAGACGATGTCGACGTTGCCGCGGGTGTTGAGGGCCGTGATGAAGGCCTGGATGCCCTGCGAGATGATCCCCCACTGCAAGCCGTCGCCGCCGTCCCCGCTGAAACCGACATCGCCGGCCAAGCCGACGCCCCCGGCGACGTTCGGGGCGAACCAGTTCCACTCGACGCCGAACCGGTCTTCCTTGCTCAGCGTGACGTCCGCGATGAGCACGCGGACGAAGACCATGGGCACGCGGCGGTCAAGCTTGTCGATCATCTCATCCATGAGCTGGAACGCCTGCGGAGGAGCGGTAACGATGATCTGGTTGGTCGTGGCCTCAGCGGTGATGTAGACGTCATCGAGCTGCTGGAGCGGCGACCCCTGGCGTCCGCGGCCCCCGAAGAGGAAGCTCAGGAAGCCCCCGAACTGACGCTGGCCGCGTAGGGCCTGGTTCAGCGTGTCCGCGATCGTCTCCGCTCGCGAGTTCTTGAGCTTGTAGGTCTTGGTCAGGCCCGTCAGAGCCTTCTCGGAGTCCAACTCGCGGATCAGGTCGTCGAATGCCTTCATCGTCTCCTTCGTCGCCGTGACAATGAGCTGGTTCGTGCGTACGTCCGCGACGACGACGTTCTCCTTCAGCCCGTAGCTGGACGCCCCCGGCCGCTGCAGCCCGCGAGAGCGGGACCCGCCGAACATGCTGGCGATGCCGCGGCCGCTGGACACGGTTCCGCGGGGCTGTTCGAACAGGTCGTTCAGGGTCGTGGCGATCGTCGTCGCGTCGGCGTGCACCAGGTCGAAGACACGGTACTCCACCTCGGCCGAGGCCGACTGGTCCAGGTCCTTCACGATCTTGCGGATGACCTCCAGCCGCTCCTCCGCCGCAAGGATCACCACGGCGTTGGTCCGCTCGTCACCGACGACCTTGACCTGCCCCTTGACTCCGATGAGGCCGCCGCCCGGCAGCTTCAGCTTCGACGGGTCCCCTCCGGCCCGCTGCAGCATCATCTGGATCTGCTGGGGGTCCAACTGCTGTTGTTCGAAGAGCTGGTTGAGGAGCTGCGCCAGGGTCCGCGCATCGGCGAAGTCGAGGTGGATCACCTCCACCTTCTGGACCTCAGTCGTATCGGCTTCCTCGAGGTAGGCGATGACCGATGCGATCCGACGGACGTTGTCCGCCGTGTCCGTAACCACGATGGCATTGAGGTCCGCGTTGGCAGCCAGTATCGCTGCTTCGGGGTCGACCAGCGGCTGGACCAACTCCTTCACCTGGTCCGCATCCGCCTTCTGGAGCTGGAAGACCTGGGTGATGTAGTCGTTGCCGGTGCCGATCTTCGTGAGGTCCAGACCGGCCCCAACCCCGGTCCGCCGCGTCCGCGCGCGAGCGTAGGGCTCGATGCGGACGATCTTCGTCTCGCCATCCACGTACATGGCGAAGCCGCGCACGGCGAGCCATGTCTCGAACACGTTCATGGCCATGTCGGTCGGGATCGGGGATGGGCTGGTGATCGTGACCTGGCCTGTCAGGTCCTTGTGTGGGACGAAGGTATAGCCCGTCGTGTCGGACATGAACTGCAGGAAGTCGGCTATCTCGGCGTTCCGGAAACTGATGGTGACCATGCCCTCGGGCGTCGGCTCGGTCTTGGGCAGGATGGCGCCGAGGTCGCCGCGCACCTCTTCCGGCAGGTCGTCGACCGCGAAGCCCAGGTTCGGGGGCACTTCCTTGGCCGGCTCGGCCGGCTTCGCTTCCTCGCCCGGCTTGCCGGCCTCACCGCCCGGGGCAGTCCCAGGCGGTTGGCCCGGCGCGCCAGGCGCCCCGGGCATTCCCGGTCCCCCCGGACCGCCCGGCCCTCCGGGCGCGCCCGGGGGCTGGGCGGGGCCCAGGTTAACCGTCAGCGCGACCATCAGGCCGACCATCAGGCAATGCGTGCGCGTCCATCTCATGCCAGGTAACTCCAGACGGTGCGGGAGTGCCGCACCCATTGGGCATCAGGGCGAGGGAGGCGGCGGCGTCTTCGCCGCGCTCCCAGGCCCCGTTGCTCGGCCTTCCGTCCCGTTGCTCTTCTCGCCGGTGCCGTCCGACTTCTCGGGCTCCGTGGCGGGCGCGGGCACCGCCTTCCCCGCACCCACCGGTAGCACGTAGGCTCGATCACCCTTGGCGACCATCGCGCCCCGTGGCGTGATCTGCGAGACCCGATACCCGAACGCCTCGCCGCCGGCGACGACCCATCGCGTCTCGCCGGTGGCCTTGTTCTCGACCAGTGCCTTGAGGCCGTCGCGCCCTTGCACCGTTGCCGTGATGGCGACTGCGACGTCCGGCGGCTTGGGCGCGGCCTTCGATGGCGGGGCCTCCGCCGCTGCGCCGACGGGCGCGCTGCTCGCCTCCCCCGCCGGTGGAGGCAGCATGGTGACGACCGGTGGTATCGCCCCCAGGTATGGCACGCCACCCAGGAGAGGTACGAACGGCCCTCGCCGCGGCACAACGGCATCCGTCTCCGCAGCGGCCGGCGCCTCCTCCGGACGGCTGAGCGATGCGGGCGCCCGGAACATGCTTCGACGAACCGTTGGCCCCGGGGCAGGCTCCGGCGACGTCCCGATATCGAGAGGCGCCAGTGCGGCCGCCGGTGTCTCGAGCTCCGCCGGACGCGACATGAGGCGATATGATCCCGCGAAGACGGCGGCAGCGACGGCCACGGCCCCCATCACCGCGAGGACACGCTCGAGCGTCACTCCCCTACTGGTCGCGCTGTCGGCCATTCGCTCCTCACGCCGCTCCCTGGGCACTGCCGCGCGGGGTCAGTGCCACGAGTAGCATCTGGACTGTGAAGACCTCAGTCTTGTCGTCGCAGTCCATGGTCACCCTCTCGACCGCCATGACCGGGTGGACGCCCCCAAGGGCCGCGAGAAGGTCCACGACGGCCTGAAGATCGCCCTTCACCTGGACCTGCACCGGATGGCGCGTGAACCCGCTCGCATCGTTCTCATCCACATCCATGGGCACGGCATTGACGAGGATCGCGCCGGACTGGTTGCAGGCCGCGCCAATCGCACGGATCATCCGGTTCTGGTGGGCGGCCGGCGGCCGGGTGGGATCGTAGTCCACCTCCGCCCGAAGCCGCGAGAGCTCCTGTTCCGCGCCCCCCGCGTCCGCGGCCTGGCGCGCCGCCTGCAACCTGCCCTCGACCTGGTCGAGCCTCGCCGACAAGCCGCTCGACCTCGACAGGAGCGGGCTGGCGACGAACAGCAGGTAGAGGACCACTAGAGCGATGAACCCGGCGATACAGGCCAGACGCCGTTCGCGCTCATTCATGTCGGGCCTCCTTCCGGCCTGCCGATCCCTTCGTCGGGGTCTCCTTCTCGACCGACGGGATCTCGCACCGGATCTCGAACTCGTAGACCGACTTGGTGCCCACCTTGGCGGCGCTGGAGTGGATGAGCCGCACGCGACCGTATCGCTTCGTGCGCTCCAACGCATCGAGGGCGTCGGAGACGGCGGCGTTGGACAGCGCGCGGCCGCGGAGCGTCACATCGCGTCCCTTCTCGAAGCCCAGCGACCGCAGCCAGAGATCCACGGGAAGCGACTCGCTGAGCTCGGTCAACACGGCGAGCCAGTCTGCGCTCGGGTCGCGGATGTCGTCGACGATCACACGCAGGTCCGCGAGCTGCCCGGCGTCCTGCGTGGCTGCCTCCCCCTGGCTGGCCGGCAGTCGGTCGAGTTCGCCCTGCGCACGCTGCAGCGCTGACTGCAGCCGCGCTGCCCGCCCGCCAAGGAGGACTCCGCCCGCAACCATGGCCACGACGACGGCTGCCGCCGCGATGGCGGCCCAGGGAGTCGGGCGAGCCGAGGCGCTGTCCGCCGCGTCCGCTGCCGGGGTGAGGTCAATGGGCGTCACGGCCTCGCCCACCCCCTGCAGCGCCAACCCGACGGCGGTGACGAGAGCCGGTCCGTTGCCGGTGGCGCTCCCGTTGACGCCAACGGCCCCCAGGCTGCGCAACGGGTCCAGCACAAGCACGGCCATCGAGAGAGCGGCGCCCATGGCCATCGCCAGCCCGGGCGCCAGGGCCATCTGGCCGCACAGGCAGATCCCGCCAATCGGCGACTGCTCGGCGTTCTGCGCCTGGGAGTCCAGGATGCGCCTGACCTGGTCGTAGAGCCGAGAGAACCACTGCCCCGTAGCGGCCATGTCCTCGGGGGGCATCCCCGACTGTGCATCGCACACCTGCACCGTGCGCTTGTGCGTCTCGGCCTCCTGGGCGTCGACCTTCAGGTCCTTGGCGAGGCACTCCGTGAGCTGGTCGCCGCCCTGGGCGAAGGAGAGAGAGGTCACGAGCTTGCCGCCGACCACGACCAGAGCCTCCGTCGACTTCGCACCGATGTCGAGCAGAAGCTGGGCGCCTCGTGCGAGATCGGGCTCCAGAGCCACGAAGCAGTTGTAGGTCGCCAGCGTCGATACCGCCACTTCGCTGGGCTGGATCCCCGCCCCCCGCAGGAAGCCGATCCGACCGAGGAGCCGGTCCCGCGGACAGGCCGCGATGACCACGTTCGGGCCGGCGCTGTCTTCCCCGGGGAGCCCCGTGTGACGCATCTCGGCCGATGCGAGAGAGAAAGGCACGAGTGACTCGGCCTCGAACCGCACCATGCTGTCCCGGTCGGCCTTCGATGCCGCCGGAAGCGACAGCGACCGGACGACTGCGCTACTACGGTCCACGCTACAGACCACGGTGCCAGTGTTCAGCCGTGCCGAGTTGAGGTGTCCCCTCAGCAGCAGATCCGGCTGGCCGACGCTATAGGCGTCATCAGTCGGTCGCGAGACGGGCAGAACGGCGGCGTGGGTTATCTTCACGCCCCCGCCCGTGCGCCGCGCCTGGACAATCTTGATCGCGCTTGCCCCCAAGTCGATGCCTAGGGCTTCTTTGGCCTTGCTCACGGCTATTGCTCCGAGTATGCCAACAGGTTGGGTCGACGCCCCGAGGTGTCGACCGTGCAGCGGAGTATCTTCACTACCCCTGAGTCCGGGGTGAGCCCCACGGCCTCGACGGAGTAGACATACGAGCGCACCGTCACCGAGTTGGCGATGCGGCCGAAGGTCTCCTGATCCATGCCGGAGAGCTGCAGCAACTGCCCGATGTTCTCGAACGGCCCCTCGTTGCGACGCCAGTCCGCGATCTCCTGGGCCACGTTCTCATCGAGCCCTAACGCAGCGACCAGCACTTCCTCCGGCGCCGTGTTGACGTTCACCCGGCCGACGATGACCTTTTCGTCCGTGGTCGTTACGAGATCGGCGATGGAGGCGACCTCCTCCGTCCCGATCCCGTCGACGCTCAGCAGGTCGGCCAGAGAGGAGAACGGCTGCTCGGAGCCAGGCTCCGATACGCCCGCGTCCGTGCCGGCACCTGCCTGGCCTGCGGACGGAGCCCCCTCGCCGCTCCCCGGGATGGACGGGAAGCCCGTCGGCCCCGCTGGGTAGCCGGTCGGATCGGTCGGCCCCGCCAGCCCCGTCGGCACCTCTGCCTGCCGAGTGGTCACACCCGTCCCCGACGGCGATTCCCCCGGTGGCATCCCGGTACCGGTTGGTGACAGGAAGTCCGACGGCGCCTCCGGCATGCCTTCCTCACCCGAGGGCGCGGCCTCGCCCGGCGCGCCTCCCCCCGTGCCGGCCTGGTCGCGGAACTGGATGATGGCCGCGATCTGCTCCTCGCTCAGGTACGACTCCAGCGCGGACCGAAGATCCTGCTCGGAAGCCGTGTTCAGGTTCGCTCGAGGCTGCCCCTCGGCGGTCAGGTTGCTGTCGATGGCGGACACGGTCAGCAAGTCCGCCAGGCCGCGTCGCTCGTCGGGCCGGCGCCGTACCCCGAACAGGCGCGGGTCCCCGTACAGCTTCTCGACGTCAGTGCCGCGCACCAGGCCCAGCTCCCCGACGGTCGAGATGGGCCCGTTCCGAGTACGGTACCGCGGCTGAAGCGACTCGTAGTAGAAGCTCTCGCACCCATCGGCCACGGTCTCGTCGTCCTCGTCGATCCAGTCCAGAATGGCTGCACAGATCGCGTCATCCTCGACCAGCGGCTGGAGTTGCTCCTGAGTCGCCTGGTTCACGTTCAGCTTCGCGGCCTCGTCCATGACGAGTACCTCGTAGGTCCCGGCCTCGAAGCTGACCTCATCGTCTTCGGACGTCCGGAACTGCCACTGCTCGTCGGCGCCCGTGTACTGGTGCTGCGTCTGCATCAGACGGGCGATGGTCATCTCCATGCCCGCCCGCGCGAGGCCCTCAGCGCGGATCTCATCCGTGTAGTTCGTCGCGAGATGCGTGTTGGTGCTGACGGTGAGCGAGTAGGTCGCGACCATCATGGAGAGGATGGCGAGCACCCACAGCACCACGAGGAGGGCAACGCCGCGGCGGTGGCGCTGCGCGCACCGCCGCGCCGACACGACCTTCCCCCTCACCCCAGCCCTCTCCCAGGGGGAGAGGGGATCAGCCACCTCTCCCTCCGGGAGAGGTCGGCCGAAGGCCGGGTGAGGGAGCAGCCTTCCGCGAACCGTTGGCCCCGGGTACGCGTGACACCCAGCCGTCATGGCCCCCCACCCCCTCCCCCGAAGTCCGGCGGCGCCGTGGGCTGGCCCTGGTCGCCAAACATGGAGTCGAGCGCCGGCCCGCCGTCCAGGCCCGGCACATTCCACATGTTCTCGAGGCCCGGCGGCAGTGTCTCCGGCCCCTGAGGCGCCCCCTCCTCCGTTGAGGTAGGGGTCGTCTGCTGCTCCTGCTGACCGGCCAGGTCCTCGCCGATTGGGCGGATGCTGACGAGCTTCAGACTGACAACACCGGATACATCAACCGGCTCCTCCCGCTCCTCCGGATCGGCAACAACCAGCGAGACTTCCACCGCGAGCGGGGGGGCCTCCTGGTCCCATTCGTCCGCCCATTCCTCAGCCTCGCCGTCGTAGTAGCGGAACTCCAGCGACCGGACGAGGGGAGACAGCTCCTCAACACGCGTGCCCTCTTCGTCCTCGGCGAGGTCGAGGTAGCGGTTCTCGGTGCGGATCAGCCCCTGCTCCTCGGTGCTGTCATCCGTGTCCAGGTAGTACTGGACTCGCGCCAACGTTGTCGGCGGAAGCTCGCCGCGCCTGCGAGGCCCGATGCGCGCCGTGAACTCGATCTGGTCGGCGTCCGGCGCGCCGTTCTCGTCGCGCGACCCGAGCAGGGGCGGAAGCGAAGCCCCTTCCTCCTCTGCCGCGGCCGAGCCCTCGCCGGCGGCAGCCGTGTCGGTCGGGATCCCGGGGAACTCGGGCGTTTCGGCCCCCAGCTCGCTGCTGGGTGGTGTCTCGCCTGCGCCACTGGGGGTCGCCGCGCCGCCGGGCGTCCCACCCGTCGCGGTGGTCGACGATTCGAGCGGCGGGGGCTCGAGGTAAAGCTCCTCCAGTTCGGCGGTGATGCGGGTGAGGAGGACGCGGGCCGTTTGCACGAGGTCGCCGCGCTCCTCGACGATTAGCGTGGCCCGGCGTCCCGCGGAGAACGTCGCGTAGACGCCGCCCAGGATGATGACCAGCAGCAGGGAGGCCACCATCACCTCCACCAGTGTGAAGCCTCGCCGGGCGCGCATCATTCGCCACCCCCGGCGCTGAAGTCCGGCATGGAGAACCCGTCGGTCCCCCCGCCCCCCATACCAGGGATGCTGAACCCGCCACCACCTGCGCCGCCCATGCCGGGGATCGGGAACCCGGTGCCGCCGGGCCCCAGTGAGGGTTGTCCAGCCGGCATTCCGCCAGGCGACGATGCTCCCGCCTCCTCGGGCTGCTCCTCCTCCGTGCCTGCCTCCGTCTCCTCAGGCGGCGGAGGCTTGTACAGACAGGTGTCGATCTCCACCTGGTGCTCGTAAGGATCGCGGCGCCAGGAGATCGCGATGCGGATGCGCTTCATGTTCTCGACGACCGACTCGTCCCCGATCGCGGTCTCCCAACGGTACCCCTCGTAGGGCTCCGCGACGTCGCCGGACTCGGTCCCGTTCTGCAGCTCCTGAGTGCCCTCCAGCTCGGCGAGCTTCTCCCGGGCGAGGAGCGTAGCGGCCATGTAGGCTTCGGACTGCTCGGTCGAAGCCAGTCCGCGCGTGTAGGCGCGCGTGATCGCGACCAGACCGATCACGAGGAGCATAGTGGCAATGACCAGCTCCAACAATGTGAAGCCGGCACTCCGGCGATCGCCCGCAGGTGCTCCGCTCAGGGGCCATCGACGCGCCACTCCCCCCAGGTTGTCAGCAATACCGATCACCATGGCAGCCAGGATCCACCGATCACGGCATGGGCAGTATCTGGAGCAGTCGCTCCATGTCTTCCGGTGACAGTACGACGGGCCCACCGGTCACCTCGTCCACCTCTACCACCGTGCGGCTGTCGACCGTGTTGGCCAGGCCCACGTATGTGGGCTCGGCCGTACCATCGGGGTTGAACTCGATGTACTCGATGTTCTCGGGCGGCTCGGACTCGGACTCTCCCGCGGTACCGCGCCGTCGTTCCTGCACACGCTCAGCCTGCGTCTGGTCGGGGCCGGGACCGATGTACGTCAGCCGCACCTCCTCCGGGAGCGCCCGCTCGCGCGTCACGTAGGTCCTGACGACTTCCCAGTCGCGTTGGGGCGGCCGTACATCGACGGAGACGCTCAGATCCTCGTCCTGCTCGACCAGCTCGGTCACAAAGTACCGCCCGTCCGCTTTGTCGAACGTCAGCCGCGTGGGATGAGCCTCGTTCACCGCACGGCTCCGCGCGAGGCGCATCATCGAGATCACGTTCCGTGTTGTGCTGCGCAACCGCTCCTCCCGCCAGCTCGAGACAAAGGACGGCATCGCCATGCCCGCGAGAATGGCGATCATCACGAGTACCACGAGCAGCTCGGCCATGGTGAACCCGTGGGCCGAGCGTCGAGGTGCCCGCGGGCTAGTTGAGATCGTTGGTGCTGAGGTCGGTATCGAACTCGTCGCCGCCCTCCTTACCGTCCTTGCCCAGCGAGTAGAGGTCGAAGTCTGTGCTGACACGACCCGGGCATACGTAGACGAACTCATTGCTCCAGCCATCGACCGGCAGCCTTTTCAGGTATGGGCCCTTCCAGGAATGGGCGCCGCTGGTGCTGCCTGGGTCCTCAACGAGCGCGAACAGGCCTTCGGACTGTGTGGGGTATCGCCCCACATGCAGGCGGAACTCATCGAGCGCCTTCTCGACGTTCGACAGGTCTGCCAGGGTACGTGCGCGTCGGCCGTCATCGATGCGCTGGGGCACGAACCGCACGGCCAGGCCCGCCAGCAGCACGATGATGATCATGACGATGATCAGCTCGGTGATGGTGAAACCCGAGCGGTGGCGATTCGCCGCAAGCCGGCGACGCACTGGAATCTCAATAGCCATGGTCTGCGCCTCCTTCAAACGCCCGCCCCCACCGATCGGCGGGGCGACACCTCTTCTCACATCCCGACGCGCAATTGGAAGATGGGCATCAGCATTGCCGAGATGATGAAGAACACGACCGCGCCCAGCGCCACAATGACGGCCGGGCCCATGATGGCGACGATGGCTCGCGTCGCCGCATCCACCTCCATGTCGTACATGTCGGCCATCGACTGGAGGACCCCCTCGACATTGCCGGTCTCCTCGCCCAGGGCGACCATGTGCGGTACGAGGGCCGGGAACACCCCGGTCTCGCGTAACTGCGAGGAGACCGTCTCTCCCTCTCGGACGCGCGCCTGCACCTCATCCAGCGCCCGGGCGACAAGGGCATTGCCCACGCCGTCGCGCACCACGGTGAAGGCCGAGAGCACATCCACGCCGCCACGCAGCAGCGTGGCCATCGTTCGCGCGAACCGGGAGACAATCACCTTCTGCGTGAGCTTACCGGTGATACGGTTGCGAAGCTTCAGGACGTCCAGCGCATATCGCACTCGGGGGGTCCCGACCAGGAATCTCGCGAGCACGATGGCCCCGACGAGCGCGAGGAGCACCGCCCACCAGAACTGCGCCAGGAACGATGAGACATGGATCAGCATCTGCGTCGGCCCCGGCAGCACCTGGCCCAGCTCGTCATAGATCTCCGTGAAACGCGGGATCACGAAGGCCAGGAGGAAGGCGACCCCTGTGACGCCGATCGTGACCACGAAGGCCGGATAGGCCAGCATGGACTTGATGAGGACTCGCTGCTCTCGCTCCTTCTCCATGAACTCGGCGAGCCGCCGGAGGATGTCCGGGAGCTGGCCGCTCGCCTCGCCCGCGCGGACCATGCTCGTGTAGACCTTGGCGAATGCTCGCGGATGCCTCTCCAGAGCGTCGGCGATCGAGGTGCCGCCGGACAGGTCGTCGCGAATGGCCTGGAGCACGCGCTGAAGCTTCCGGCTCTCCGTGTGCTCGATCAGGGCCTCGAAGCACCGAAGGATGGGCAACCGCGCGCCGATCAGGTCCGAGAGCTGGCGCGTGAAGGTCGTCAGGTCCCCATGCGGGATTCGGAAGAAGGGGCTCCATCTTCCCGCCGCCGCGGGTGAGACGGTATCGGCCTCCCGCACTTCCGTGGGATGACAGCCCATCTCCTTGAGCTGTTGCACCACCGTGCGCTGGTCCGGCGCGGTGAGCGTGCCGGTGCGCCGTCCCCCCGATGCGTCCAGGGCCACGTACGCGTAATCAGGCACGACGGTGCTCCACTTCGTCCACCATCTCCTCCTGCGTGACGCGGAGGACTTCCTCGATCGTCGTGGTGCCGGCCGCCACCTTCGCGAGCCCGTCCTGCCGGAGCGAGCGCATTCCGGCGGCCAGGGCCTCCTCGCGGATCTCGCCGGTCGACGCTCGCCTCAGGATGAGGCGCTCTATCCGCTCGTTCAGCGTGAGGATCTCGAAGATGGCCGTCCGTCCGATGTACCCGGTGAACTTGCATCGGTCACATCCTCGGCCACGGTAGACCGTCGTCACGTTGGCGAGCGGACCGGCATCGGCCAGGTTGCGATAGGCGGCCGCATCGAATGCGATCGGCTCCTTGCACGCCCGGCAGATCACCCGTACCAGGCGCTGGGCGATGGCCCCCCGAAGCGTGGATGACACCAGGAACGGCTCCACATCCATGTCCACAAGGCGCGTGACCGCACCCGGCGCGTCGTTCGTGTGCAAGGTGCTAAAGACCGTGTGTCCGGTCAGCGCCGAGTGGATCGCAATGTCCGCTGTCTCCGTGTCGCGGATCTCTCCGACCAGGATGATGTCCGGGTCCTGCCGGACGATGTGCCGCAGGCCCGAAGCGAATGTCAGCCCGATCCGCTCGTTGGCTTCGATCTGGTTCACACCGTTGAGCTGGTACTCGACCGGGTCCTCGATGGTGATGACCTTCTTCGCCGAGGTGAACGTCGCTCGAAGAGCGGCGTAGAGGGTGGTCGTCTTCCCCGACCCGGTGGGGCCGGTGACCAGGATGATCCCGTGCGGCAGGGCGATCAGGCTCTCGAAGATGACGAGGTCATGGCCGTCCATGCCGAGCTCCGCAAGGCCGCGGAGGACGTTGCTCTTGTCGAGGATGCGCATCACCACGCTCTCGCCGAACAGCGTGGGCACCGTGGACACGCGGAGGTCGATATCCCGCCCCGCGACGCGCAGACCGATGCGGCCGTCCTGGGGAAGGCGGCGCTCCGCGATATCCATGTTCGCCATGATCTTCACGCGGGAGATGATCGCGGCTTGCAGCCGCTTCGCCGGCGGCGCGATCTCCTGCAGAATGCCGTCGATGCGGTAGCGGACCTTCAGCTCGCGCTCGAATGGCTCGATGTGGATATCACTGGCCCGCTCCTGGACGGCCTGGCGGATGATGAGGTTCACCGCCTTGACAACCAGCGCTTCGCGCGCCATGCGTTGCAGGTCGCCGATCTCGTCATCCACGTCGGCGATGACCTCGACGTCCCCACCGGCGACGCCGTTCATGATGGCCTTCATGTAGTAGCTCTCGACCAGTCGGCGAATCTCGCGCTCATCGCCGGCGACGGGCTCGACGTCCATACCGGTGACGAGACGCACATCATCCACGGCCTCGAGATCGAGCACATCGATCATGGCGAGCGTGAGCCGCCCCCCGTCGACGCTCAAAGGCAGGACGTGGTGCCGATAGGCCAGCTCGGGCGGGATGAGGTCGATGACGGCGGGGTCGAGGCGTGACTCGAGAATGGGCACGAGCTCCGGGCCCACGGGCGCTTGCTCCGGTGTCGCAGGGATCGCCGAACTCATCGCCTGAACTCACTCTCGTGGAGGTGCCCCGCATCCCGCGAGACGCCATCAGTACATAGATGCTCGTCACGCGGACACGGATGGCCGCACGCGCGGGTCTTCGCGCCTTTTCCCATCATGTAGCTTCCTGACGCCGGAAAGGCGTGGAAGTTCTGTTGTCCCAGCGGAAACCGGCGACCCAAGAGCGGCGGACGAGGGCGTCCGCCCTCTCGCACTGGCCGTGCGGTCGTCGAGCGTGCGAGGTTACAGCCACCGTTCGACGATGCGCGCTGCCAGTTCGGGAAGCTCGCCGGCCGATCCGATAAGCAGCCACGATCTCGCCGCCGCATCGTCAAGCGAGATCCGCCTGCCCTCGAGGTGAGTCCGTTCGTACTCGGACCAGGCCCCGGCGACCACTTCGCCGATGGATACGCTCTGCCCGGCGCTCGAACACACCTCGGTGTCCCCCGCGGCCGTGGGCAGCAACAGCGCTGCTCCGCCCGACAACAGGCCCTGCCGCCCGGCTGAAGCCGGGCCTCCGGAGAGATCCGCGAGCCCGGTCGTCGCCGGGCCACGCAGGACTCGCCGGCCGCCGACGGTCACCTCCACTCCCTCCGCCGCTACCACTTGGCCCGATGCGTCAAAGGCCACGAGCCCGACCCCTTTTGGCGCGAGGCGAATGGTAGTGGGTTGGGGCAGATCGGACACGACCACCGACATCGGCTCGTCGCTCGTGTTCAGTAGGACCTGGGCCACCTCGCCGTCCCGTCCGTGCACGCGATGCGAGTGGAGGCCGGCCACGTCCGGCTCGACCGCATGTCGAGTGACCCCCGCCTCTTCGAGGAACGCCCGGAGAATGGCCCAGGGCGAGGCATGGAGCTCCACCGGGTCGATCACGTAGACCACGAAGCCCCGGCCGAGAGGGTTCCGGACCGCTGCCGGGCAGTCGCCCGCCCGGGCCAGCTCGACGGCCGTCGTCGGCCGGACTCGGATGCACGGAGAGCCCGCCTCGGAGGCGGCGATGGCGTCCGCGAGCGCCGAGGCTCCGACGGCTGTGGCCGCGCCGAGACCATCCGCGGGGTACTGGATGTCCGGGTAGCGCTCCTCCACGAACTCCACGCCACATAGGTCGCGCAGACGGTCCTGCCGCGTGCGCCGCCGCAGGCCGTCGTAGGACACGTCGCCGCTGATGTAGAGCGCGCCGCCGCGCTCGACGAACGCCCGGACCCTCTCGACCACCTCGTCTTCCGGGCAGAACGGGACAGGCCAGACGAGCGCCTTCGCCGTCGGCGGCAAGGTATCGAGGCGCCCCTCGGGGACGGAGCCGAACTCGACGTGCAGCCCGATCAGTGCCTCGAGGGAGCGGTTCATCGCCGCCTCCACGGCGAGCTTCGACGACCCATTGTGGTGGGATGTCGGAATCACGAAGAACACTTCGGGCTCCACGTAAGCCGGCCGGATGGAGCGGAGGAGCATCCCGGCGTTGCGATAGCCGGTGAAGCGCTCGCGCGGGGCGCCGTCGGCCAGGAGAAGCCCGCAGGGGAAGATGTCCTCGATGGGGTCCTGCCAGTGCCAATTCGCAGCGAACAGAGCGCCCAGCCCGAATGCAGTGTGGGCGGTGTAGGTGTACCGCTGTGCCACCTCAGGCTCTGTCTGGTACACGAAGTGGGACGTCAGACCGGGGTGGCTCGTGGCCCCGAACTCCCCGGTCGAGGGGGCCTTGCCGAGCGTTCGCAGGTCCGACTGCTTCAGCTCGGGCGCGTACTTCGTCAGGTCGCCGTAGTAGTGCCGGTTGACGAAGTCGAGGTCCATCGAGCTCTCGATGGGGTCCCACATCGTGTACTGGTCCCCGAAGCCTTGCAGGTGCCCAACGGAGATCAGCCGGGACGGGTCCACGGCATGACCGGCCTCTGCCGTCGCGGCCGTCCAGGCGCGCATCCTGGCAGCCATGAACCGGCAGGCATCGGCCGCGCGGACACCCGACCACGAGCCGACCGCAGGCTGGAGCGTCACCTCATCGATGGACGTTTCTTTCAGGTCAGCGCCCCAGGCCTCGCGGAGCCCCGCGTACCCGCCGTAGCGCGCAGTGAGGTACTCGCGGAACTGCGCGTCGCCCACCGCGCCCTGCTTCACGGCCAGCGACGGCTCGTTCACGATGTCGATGAACCACCCGGGCGCCTCGCGATAGCGCTCGGCCGCCCACCCGGCCAACCGCGCCCGGTCCGCGACCTCTGCAGGGTCGACGGTTGGCCGCGACACGCCCGCGTAGAACAGCGCGATCCCGTGGGACTGCGCGAGCTGCAGCAGCGCGTCATCCCTCCGCCACATCGCCTCGTCCGTGGGCGCGGGGCCGGAGGGCATGGCCATGAAGCTCCGCGCCACGCGGATCCCGCTGTCCGCCATCTCGGCATACTGCCGATCCCAGCGGAGCGGGTCCGTCCCCGTGATCGTGCTGTTGCCCCAGTAGATCTGCGTGCCCAGCAGGAACTCCGGGCCGCGGCCGATGGACATCATCCCGTCCCGGTACGCGACCTTCGACCCGCGTGCGAGCACCTCTGGGTTCCACACCACAACACCGGCCTGCAGCCGGTCCAGCACCTCGTCGCCAATACCAACCGAGAAGTCCAGCACGCACAGGTTCAGGTCGGCCCCCTCGGGGACAACCCACGACATAGTCGCGGTGCTCGAGCGGTGGGCCGCAACGTGCACCGTGGTCTCCTGTTCGGCCACGATCCGCTCACCGGCCCGCACGCTCAAGTGCAAGAACATGTCCCGGTCCTCGTCGGAGACGTTCCCGATGCTCACCGTCGGCTCAGCGTCCTCGCCCGGCCTCATGCACGCGTACCGCGCCTGCGCCTCGAACAGGAACGCACCCGCCGCGAGCCGCCTCAGTACGGCCGCGAACAGCCCGGCTGCGCGCGGATCCGCCCGGGGGAACAGGTCCAGGCTGTCGATGCCCGAGTAGGCCCAGCTCGACCCCGGGTAGTCGCCGCCGAAGTGCTGCATCACGGCCAGCCCCGTGCCCCGGATCCGGCCGTAGCGGTCTCGCGCATCGAGGATGGGCACCCAGCGCGCCTTCAACGCCGCTCCGGCCCCCCCGGCGGCGGTCTGGCCCGTCGCGGAGACGCCCGAGCACGCGCCCTCGACTCGGAAAGCATCTCGCAGCACCGTCTGGCCCGGCGATGGCGCTAGGTAGGCGACGCCGCTGAGGGGTGCGGAGGCATCGCACACCGAGAGGCAGCCCGGCTCCGTCTCCAGGAATGTTGCTGGGTTCAGCGTGCCAAAGTGCGAGTTGAGTTGCAGGTTGCGGTAGGGTGGGAGCGGGTCCGCCCCGACGGCGATCCGGTTCACGTAGACGGCATACGAGCGGCCGGTCCTGAGGAACTCCCCGGTGAGCCCGAAGCTGAGGTAAGCGGCTCTGTCCGGACGGAAGCGATCCTCCGGGCCGCCCCGGCCGGTCGATGGGTTGTCGTGCCAGTACTCGAGAGCGTTGTGGCCGACGGCATAGAGACGCCATTCCTGCGTCAGTCTGAACTTCGTCCGCCAGCGGGATCCATCCTGCTCGTCCCACTCGAAGCTGATCCAGGTGTCGTCTTCGTCGGCTCGCGCGTAGAAGGCCGTGACCTGGGAGCCCGTGGGCAACGGCCCCAGCGTCGGCGAGGTCAGCGAGACCCACCCGTCGAGCGACTCGGTGGCCAGCTCCAGACACGGCCCGGATGGGTCATCCACCAGCTCGCCCGGGTGCCTCGCTACGGCTTTGCCCCCGATGGACCAGCCCGCGGCTCCCTGGCCGAGGTCCACGAGTGTCGTGAGGCGGCTCTCGTCGGGGGTAAGCTCGGCCACATCGGTCCATAGGCCGCGCTGGCGTGCGAGCAGCCGGTCGAACGGGTATCCTCCGAACGCGAAGAACCCGCCGCCGTCTCGCAGGAAGGCCCGGAACGCGTCCGCCGCCTCCGCCGGGAAGCTTGCGCCATAGGGCAGCACGACCACGGAGTACCGCGAAGCGTCGAGCCGGGCTGGGTCGGACAATGCGGTGGTGTCGAGGAGATCCGCGTCGTAGCCCGCGGCTCGGGCCAGGTCGACCAGGTGGCCAGGATCCGACGGGGTGCCGGTGGGAGGGATGTCATCCTGGTAGACGGCGATCCGTCGCCTCTCGCCTGTGCCGGTGGCCCTGTTCCGTTCGCCCTGCCGTAGCGCATAGACCGTCACTGCGGTACCTCCCTCGACCTGCGCGCGATCGAACCATGCCTCACCGTGTCCGTGTAGAGAGAAGACCAGCTCCGCCCGGACGGTCCCGGGGGGCAGCTCGAACGGCTGCACGATCCGCGTCCAGTCGGTGGCGCCGGTGAGCTTCCGGTCCGAGTCGGTCCACGAGAGACGGCGGCCGTCGGCGCCGAAGTAGTTGACACCGAAGTATGCACCGCTGCCGTCGCGCACGTCGCGTACCCTGGCGTAGACGCTCGCGACATAGGGGACACCGACGACCGTGCCGTCCAGCGTCTGAGCGCATCCGTACCAGCCAACTTCGGCGCTCGGCGGCACGGACACGTAGTGGCACGCCCCGCCTTCCATGCCCTCTCCGCGCCCAATGGCGCTGACGCCCCCTTCCGCTGCCCGCGAGATGTGCCACCCATCCGCCGGGCCGCTCTCCCGGAAGGCCCGCTCGAAGTCCGAGTTCCGAACGAGGTTCTCCGCAGCCTGAGCCTGAAGCCACGGGCACAGCGCCAGCGCGGCGAACACGCACGTGATGATCCGCATTGCCTGCCACCTCCGGTTCACGTGTGGGGGTTCTCCCAGGGCCCATCGTTGTCCCTTCCACGCGGCGGAGTTGTGGGCCATGGACCGCCCGGTTCGCCGTGCTCTCCCTATCATGAGAAAAGTTTGGCGAAATAATGCAGAAAGTTGCAGGTGGGGGCGAGATGGGGCCCGAACAGATCGCTCGCTGGGCCCCGGGGCCTCCTCATGCCATCCCGGGGCTTGGTCCGACTCCTGAAGCAGCGGGGGCAGGCGGCTCTCCTCCTATCCGTCTGCCCCCGCTGGTTTGTGGCCCCTTGGCTAGCGCCCGCGCCCTGTCCCGGACACCCATGCGAGCTGGGGAGGACACCGTCACGCGGTGGCGGAAGCGGGAGAACCAGGGACAGCCACCGATTTCCTAGTGAAGGCGCTCTGCCGGGCAGCGGGCGGCCCCCCGAAATCGGTGGCTGTCCCTGGTTTCCCACGAAGGCGCCGGGAGGCCACTGCTGTGCGACACCCACTGTTCGCTCGGGCTCTGTTCCTCGGAGCCGTGGTCGTCATGCTCGCTCCCGTTCCGTCCCGCGCCGACGAGCTCCTGCAGAACGGCGGTTTCGACGGCGGTTCGGATGCACAGGGCGTGCCGGACCACTGGTCCATGGCCGTCTACGGTGCGCAGCCGGTGCTCTCGCTGGATGAGCCCGCGCCCGGGCTGGCGGGGCACTCGCTGCGGGTCGAGTCCGACGTGGAGTCCGACACGGCGATCTACCAGGACATCCGCGTCCGCCCCAGTGGTTGGTATCGGCTGTCCGGGTGGGTGCGGACACGGGATCTGGTAGGGAGCACGGCGATCTACGGCGCCCTGTGTGCCTGCCGTGGGCCCGCCCCTTTCCGCCACTCGCCCAACCGCTCCGGCACATCGGGGTGGCGGCGCGAGGAGATCACCTTCCGCGCGCCGGAAACCGGTTGGCTGCGCGTGGCGGCATTCTTCGTCGGTTTCGGCAAGGGGACCGGAACCGTGTGGTTCGATGATCTCAGGCTGGAGCCCATCGAGGTGACCGACTTGGCGAGCGAGCGCATCATCGTGACGAGCGAGAGGCTGTCGGCCGAGCCGATCTCGCCCTCCATCTACGGCAACTTCATCGAGTTCCTCGACCACCATGTCCAGGGCATGCGCGCCCAGATGCTGGATGACGTCAGCTTCGAGGGCATCATCCCGCCGGCCGACTGGTGCTTCCTCCAGAGGGACAAGGACGTAGATGACCACCCCTGGCACGACACCGGTTACGGCGGGGACGGGAAAGTGGAGGTGGTCTCCGAGGGCGCCTTCAACGGCACCCGGTGCTACCGCATCCAGTCGGCGACGCCGGCGGACAGCGGCTATGGCATCCGCCAGGGGGGGGTGTCCGTCCGGGCCCGGATGAAGTACACGCTGTCGCTCTACCTTCGTGGGGACGGCCTCTCGGGCCCGGTTCGGGTGTCCGTGGGGAAGGACTTCGGAGCCTTCGTCACGGCGTATGCCGAGGGGCGGGTCGACGACGTCTCCTCCGAGTGGTCGAAGCATACCGTCGCGCTCGAACCCGACACCACCGACCGCGATGCCGAGCTGTCGGTCCGCCTCGATGGCACGGGTACTCTCTACATCGACCAGGTGACCCTCATGCCGGAGGATCACGTCCTGGGCTGGCGTGAAGACGTGGTGCGCGCGGTGCGAGAGCTGGAGCCCCATTGCCTACGGTTCGGTGGCTCGACCGTCATCGCGTACGACTGGAGGAAGGGCATCGGCGACCCCGACCGGCGCGTCCCCTTCGAGAACTGGCCCTGGGGTCGGATGGAGCCGAACGATGTGGGCATGGACGAGTTCCTTCAGTTCTGCGAGCTGGTGGGCGCCGAGCCCCTCGTGTGCGCGAGCTTCAACACTCAGACCCCGGAGGACGCCGCGGCGCAGGTCCAGTACTGCAACGGCGGCGCGGATACCGAATGGGGACAGGTGCGAGCGCGGAACGGCCGGAGCAAGCCCTACGGCGTGCGTCTCTGGCAGGTGGGGAACGAACAACAGGGAGAGGATTACGAGTCCAAGCTGGCCGCGTTCTGCCGTGCAATGAAGGCGGCCGACCCGAGCATCGAGATCCTCTCCTCCTTCCCGACCGATGGCGTGCTCCAGCGCGCGGGCGAGTGGATCGATTACCTGTCTCCTCATCACTACACGCCGTCTCTATCGGCCATTGTCGAGGACATCGCGGCCCAGCGCGATCGAGTCGCGCGGCTCGGGCAGGGGCGACGGATCCGGCTCGCGGTGACCGAGTGGAACCATACGGCGGGCGACATGGGCCCCGGTCGGGCGCTCCTCGCGACCCAGTACAACGCCCTCTTCTGTGCCCGCGTCCTGCACATCTACCAGCGCAACAGCGACCTCGTCGCCATCGCTAACCGATCGAACCTGACGAACAGTTGGTGTGCCGGCGTGATCCAGACAACGCGCGACGCCCTGTATGTGACCCCGGCGTACTACACGATGCAACTGCTCAGCACTCGCTGCGGCACCAGCCCGCTCCGGGTCACCGATGATGGTGGCGGCGAGGTGGACGGGCCTGAGTTCGGCAGCGTGCTCGACGTCGCTGCGACGCTGGGCGACGAGGGGAAGACTCTCTCGGTCTCCGTGGTGAATGACGGTCCGGACCCTGTCACCACAACACTCGACCTGAGCGCCCACATCCGCCGGGCCACGAGAGGTCATCTTGCCACACTGGCCGCGAAGGGTCCCCATGGGGCCAACGATGCGGCAACGCCCGATCGCGTGCATCCGGTGGAGGACGAGGTGCACGTCCCGCCGCGGTTTGAGCATCGCTTCCCAGCGTGGTCGCTCACCGTTCTGACGGTGGAGCGGGACGTCTTCCGGCCGCAGTGAATCGGAGTGGAGGGCGGACGCCCTCTCCCATAGGACTTCGGCCGCAGCCCCTATTCGGGGTTTGGTTGACATGCGCGACGCTTCATGCTAATCTCGCGATACTCCTGGCCAAACGCGAGGTTGGCATGTTACATCGCGCGCCGAGCCGTGGACGACGACCCCCAGCACGCCTGGCAGGGAACCCATTTGGCTCTGCGTACGACGTCCTCTCCCGCGCCCGATGGCTCCCGGAGGTCCCCGGACTCGAGAGCGCGTCCCCCAGCCTGTGGTTGGCTCGCGCGGCAGCGTTCGCGGCGCTAACCGGCGAAGTCGCGCCCAGCGATCCCCGATCGGTGGTCCGCGGTATACGAGACGCCGTGGGGCGGCTCTTCGGGCCGCGGGGGCCGCAGGCGTTCCCGCTCTTGACCGGACCCCGGAACGGCGACAGCCGCCGGCTCGTGCCCGAGCTTGTCGAGGCGGCGCGCCTGATGGAACATGCCATCGCGTGCCCCGGCGACACCGACCTTCTGAGCGCCGTCTACGTAGCCCATCCCACGCTGCCTACCCAGGAGGCGCCGGGCCAGCATCATACGCCCGCGCCGATCGTCGACCTGCTCCACGCCCGCATCGACGCCCACTTCGGCGCGAAGCGGCCGCCGGTGGTGTTCGACCCCGCGGCCGGTTCGGGCGCGTTTCTTGTGCCGCTCGCGGCTCGGTGGAGGCGCGCCGGGCTGGCGGCGGAAGGCATCGTCCGGCGTCTCCGGGGCGCTGAGGTCTGTGCCGTATCGCACGCGCTCGCGCAGACGAACCTCCTCATCCAGCTCGGCCCGATGCTGCGCCAAGGCACGACGGGGCCGCTTCCGCTCCCGGGCTTGCACAACATGGACGCCCTGCGGCTGTTCGGCAGCGGCGACTCGCCCGGGTACGATGTGTGCATCGGCAACCCTCCGTACCTCGGCGAGAGGAGCAATCGTGAGGCCTTCGACCGCCTCGTCGACACGAACCCGGCTCTGGGCCGGCTCCGGTGGGCTCGCGGCGACCTGGCCTACTGGTTCCTGATGCTCGGGCTGTGGAGCCTGCGGCCCGGCGGTCTGCTCGGGTTCGTGACTCCGGCCTACTGGCTGACGGCGGACGGGGCGAGCGGCCTGCGGGGCGAGATCGCGGAGCGGGCCCATGTGCTCGAGCTGATCGATTTCCGCGACCAGAGCGTGTTCCCCACTGCGCCGGGCGAACAGACGCTGGTTGCTGTGCTCAGGAAGCGCGAGCCGGGCGACGGCGACGCACCTCTGCCCACACTCACCGCGCGTGTCCGAAGGCCCGGGGATCTACACGCGGTGGTCCGCCACTTGCGTGAAGCGATCTCCGAGGCCCGCAACAACCATGCCGACGTCGTGACCGATGCCATCGAGGTCCGATGGGGGAGCGCGTTCACCTCCGCCAACGTCGCGGGCCCATGGTTCATCCGATGCTGCAACCGCGTGGAGGCGGTGTTGGGGCATCTCGCGTCGGGCGGCCAGGAGCTGGGGGGGCTCCTCGCCGTCAGGCAGGGCTTGGTCTCCGGCGCCGACCGGGTGACGCCGGCAGCCCAGCGCCTGATGGACCAGCACGGCGCGCCGTGCCGCTTGGGCGAAGGCATCTTCGTCCTGACGCGTGAGGAGGTCGCTCTGGCGGGGATCGACGCTTCGTGCCGCGTCATCCGGCCCTTCTTCAAGAACTCGGACATCCGTGACCACTGGGTGAACGAGGAGCCGGAGCGGTACGTGCTCTATGTCGCCGATGGCATTGGCCTCGCCGACCACCTGGCCGTTGAGGCGCACCTTCGGCGGTTCCTTCCCGTTCTCGCGCGCCGGCGGGAGTGCCTGCTGGGGCGGATGCCGTGGTACCGGCTACACTGGCCTCGAACAGAGTCCGTGTTCACCGGCCTCAAGATCGTGTGTCCCCAACGAGCGCCGGAGAACCGGTTCGCCTTCCATGAGGGCGACCTGTTCGCCAGCGCGGACGTGTACTTCCTGGGTAGCTCCGCCGGCTCGCCGGATGAGCTGCGGTACTACGAGGCACTGCTGAACGCCGCGCCCCTGGACTTCTGGTTTGCCAAGAGGGGGAAGCGCAAGGGACGACTGCGCGAGTACTACGCCACGCCGCTCTCTGCCCTGCCTGTCGTGCCGTACGAACCGGGCATGGCGGACTCCGGCCGGGTGCGGTCGCTGCTGCGTGCGCCCGGCGTGGATCACGCCGTCGACCTCGTCTCGAGGGCGCGGTGGTGCCGAGAGCGCGGGGACGAAGGCGCTCTCCACCGTGCGATGTGCACTCTCGCCGAGGCGCTGGCTTCCTGCGGCAAGGTGCTCCACCGCGCGATCGACCCTTCTGCGCAGTACGGCGTCTCGCGCGACTTCCTCGCGGCCTCGCTGCTGGAGCAGCACCTTCGGGCGTCGCGCGACGAGCTGGCCATGGACATCCACGGTCTCACCGGCGACCGCGCCTGGATGCGCCAAGTCGTCCTCGACCACCGCGAGCGAGCGCTGGAGTGACGGGCCTGCGGGGACGAGCGCCCTACTTCGATCGTTCCGTGCGGCGCCATCTGCGGCTCGGCCTACCGTGCGCATCGCGGTATGAGAAGCGCCCTATGTACCGGATCTTCCGGGCGATCGCGTCGGGCTGCTCGATCCCCGCATGGATGCACAACCTCCCGGTCGGCCCGCGCAGAACCATCCGAGCCCACGGCACGGAGTGCATCTCGCGGGTGGAAGCGTAGAACCCTATCTTGGGGGCAGGCAAGTCGACTCGGTCGATCTCATGCCACTCCATGCACCGTACCGTGCCGCGCTCATCGGCCACGGTGACACCCGTGCGGTCCACTCGCACCCATGAGTTCCGGCTACGACGGCTCCGCCGAACTCCGAGCGTTGCCGCAACGATGATAAGCAGAAGCCCGCCGTACGACAGCACCCAGGTCACGACCATAGCCGCCAGCGGGTCACTCAGAGCCTTCTCCACTGCCCTGATGGCGTAGTCAGCGCCGACGATGCCCTCGGCGATCAGCCCGATCCCGATGGCCCTCAGGTAGCCCTTCCACGAGAACGGGTACCTGTAGGCCCGTGCCGACGACTGCTGTGTCTGCGGCACCGGCAGACTCTCCCCTCCCCTTGCCCCAGGGGTCCGGACGCCCTACCAGCTCGCGAGTGGCTCGGTCTCGGCCTGCAAGGCTCACTCATCGCCGACCGGGGGTTCGGGATAGACGAACGATGCCAGGTAGTTGCACAGCCAGGTCCAGCGCTGCGCCGGGCGGCCGTCGAGGCCCGCGGCGATGCGACGGGCTTCGACCAGTGCCTCGGCGATCCGCGGACGGTCATCGATGAGCCGGGCGATCTCCAGGTACCTCCTCGCCCGCTCAGGGCCGCCCAACAGTGGGCCAGCGACATGGTCGAGGTACAGGCCCAGGTCGCAGTCGGGGTTGGCCGCGGACCCGTAGTCTGCCAATGCGAGGTAGTTCAGCTCCGAGCTGGCGTGGAACGGCGAGCTTTCGCCGAACACCGAGAGCGCATCGAAGCCGTGGGCTGCGCTCTTCGTCGCCATGTCGGCGAGCCAGTCGATCGCCAGCTCGTCGCGGAAGCGCCCCCAGTAGGTGCCCACGTGGCAGCGCATGATGTTCCGTCGTGGCCCCTCAGGTGGTCGGCCCGCGTCGGTCCATTCGACCGAGTTCCTCGGCGCGATGAACTGGTCGCACACCCACTGAACGAGCACATCACTGGGGAAGCCCGCGATGCACTCGGCGGCCCACGGTGGCACCCCCTCACCGAAGTTCGGGGCCTCCGCGGGGCCAGTGTAAGGCTGAGGGTGGGAGTAGGTCTCCAGGATGATCGTCGCATCCGGACGCACCGATCGGATCGCATCCGTCGCCGGGCCGTACGCCAGCGCCATGTCCTCCCAGGAGAACCCGGACACGGGGTGCTGCCGGCGTTCCTCGCACAGCGGGCAGCGGCACACGCCCGTGTCGCCGGCCTCCATCTGGACGCCGTCGATGCCGGTCGTCTCGAACAGCCATCGAAGGGAGTCCAGCGTGAACTCGCGGTTCTCCGGCCGCGATGGGCACGCGTGGTGGGACTTCCTCGGGCCGACCGTGCCGAAGTCGTAGACCATGCGCGTGCCGTCCGCAGTCACGCCGTACAGCTCGGGGTGGGACTCGAGATGGCGCTCTAGCGAGTAGGGCGACGCGCCTTCGTAGTAGACGCCGCCATAGGCGTTCACGCCGGTACCTGCCAGGAGCTTCGTGCCGCTCTCCTTCGCGACCTCACACAGCCGCTTCACGGAGTCGACGCCGCCGTGACGGTCGCGGAGCAGGCCCCAGACAACCACACCGTCGATCCCATGGCGGCCGCACCAACGGAGCAGGCACGAGTAGTCGGCGACGAACGTCTCTGGCGCCCGCCCGTACTCATTGGACGCACCGATGTCGTGCCCGCCCGGGCGATTGAGTGCCCAGGTGGTACAGTGGTCCCACGTCCAGAGAAACCGCGCACGGATCGGCCCCTGATCAGCCATGTCGTCACCCTCCCCTGCCCCGGCGGCGAGCGTTCCCATCAGCCCCGCCGTGGCAGCGATCTCCTTGACAAACGTGCGTCGAGTCATGCCATCTTCACTCACGAGCCGACTCCTTGGAGCGGCGCATCGCGCCGAGCTTGCTCCCTCACCCAGCCTTCGGCCGACCTCTCCCAGAGGGAGAGGTGGAAGCCCCCTCTCCCCTCGGGAGAGGGCCGGGGTGAGGGGCTCGGCTTCCCTGCGTAGCTCGGGCTACCGCCGCTGTAGCGTGATGACCCGCCGTTCGCCAAAGAACGCCCGGCCGCGGGACTCCATCTCGAAGGACACCGTGACGGGTCCACCGGCGAGCGCGTCTGCCTCCTCGGCCCGGGTGAGCAGGGCGAACGGCGTGACCTCTGCATCGGCGAGGTAGGGCGTGTCCGCCGCGATCGGGGCCTGGAACTCAACGCCGTACTCGGCGCGCCCCGCGAGGGACACGCGGCCGGTGTCGTCGCCGGGTGGCGCCGCCCATGCCGCCTCACCGAGGTTGCCGACCGATGCCCGGCACCACACCTCCTCGCCCGGCGCGACCTCGATCGTCTCGCCGCCGGCGATCGCGCGCCACGGCGCGTCGCCCACGCGGACCTCGAGCGTGTTGAACTCCGCGTTGAGGAACTGCGGGGGACTGTGACCGTCGTAGGGCGTTCCGCCCACCGACGTCAGCGGGCACGTGGTCGAGTCGGTATCCGTACCCGCCGTCGTCAGGTACGGCGTTTCCCCTGCTTCCAACGCGGCCAGGTACTCGGCCGAGTACGTCTCGTATGCGTCGGCGTAGTGGGTGTCCAGGTCGAGGGTGATCGTCCGCGTAGGCTCGTTGTGCTCGACGTTTGCGAAACGCGGCAAGTAGGCGCGTACGACCTCGCAAGCGGGCCGCTCGCTGCCGTCCGGTTCGAGGATGCCGAAGTCGCTGTTCTCTCCCACGCGGAACCCGCCGGGCAGCCACCAGGGCGCCGCGCCGCGCGCGCCGGATTCGACCATCATGGAGTAGAAGCTCTCCAACTCCTCCCGCTGGCTCTCCAGAGCCTTCGGGTCGATGTGCAGTAGACCGGGCTGCCACCTGGTGTTGATGCCGTTCACCGTGTAGCCGAACTCCATCCACACTACGGGCTTCTCACGGGAGACGAAGCGGTAGTAGAGAGTGATGAGCCCACCCTTGCGGATGTTGTCTTGCGGTGTCGGCTCCCTCCACTCCCAGGACTGGAGGTTGTAGCCCTCGGGGTTGAGGAAGTCCGTGTGCTTGGCGACGCCGATGCTATGGATGTGCGCGAATGCCTGTCCGGAGGGGATCCCACACGCGCCACCGCGGAAGGCGATCAGGTGGTTCGGGTCGTAAGCCCGCAGCGCCCGCTCAAGCCGACCGTACTCGCGGCTGATGAGGTCGCTGAACGCCCGCCGGAATGCGGCCAGGTACCTATCCCACGCACCGTGCTTCGTGCACTGCTCCGATGTCGGCGCCGGCACATCGCCCGCGGCGTTCGTGCGGGGGTCGAAGCCCCAGTTGGCCACCGCATGGTCGACGGATCCGTATCGCTCGACGATCCACGCGTTCCAGTCCTTCAGGATGAAGTCGAAGCCCTTGCCCCAAGGCCCTTCGATCGGCTCCCACGCCAACTCCCAACTCATGATGGCGGGGTGGTCCTTGATCCCGGCCTGCTCGATGTAGCTGATGAGCTTCTCCGGGTCCGCGCCGGCGTAGGGGCGCCCGTTGTGGAGCGTGAAGTGCACGTGGATCCTATGGCGCAGGCAGCGGTCGAGGAAGTCGCGCTGGTCGCGGAAGGCGCCGGGAGCCGTCGGGTCGGGCGGCACGATAGCGGCGACCGCGCTGATGGCGTTGGTGCCGATGGATTCCAGCCAGGTCAGGTCCTTCTCGACGACCTCGGGGTCGTACCGCTCGCGGATGTTCAGTCCGAGGTCCGGGTAGCCGGCGACCCAGGTGGGCCAGTAGTTGATGCCCGCAAAGAACCACGGCTTGCCATCGAGCACGAACTGGCTGCCCTCGACGCGGACGTACTCCTCCGGCCGTCCCGGTTCGGTGCGGAGGCGCTCGATGCGGTGGCCTATCGCGTCAACGACCTCACCGCCGGCGAGGAGTTCAGCGAGGACCTCGTAGCCGTCGGGCGAGAACCGCCTTGGCGTCCATGTCCACGAGGCGGAGTCGACCTCGTGTGGCGACAGTGCCAAGTCCTTGGTCTCCTCGAATACGGCTCTGCCGCCCGAGTCCAGCACGGATATGCGCAGCGACAGCCGCCGCTCCGTGGCGCCGGCGTTGAGCACCTCGGCGCCCAGTCGCACATCCTCGCCATCGGCGTAGCTGAACAGCTCGGCTCCGCCCTCGAGAAGGAAGGTGCCACGCTGCATGGCATCGACCAGGTCGACGACCGCGGGCAACAGCTCCGGACGTACGGCATCGCGAGGGTCGGCCACGGAGACGGTTGCCCACAGCGCATTCGGCGACGCTGCGTCCCCGATCATCAGCGAGGCCAATGCCCCGGCGTGGTGGCCGGTCGAGTCGGCGGCGGAAAGGACGGGCACCCATCGCCAGGCGCGATCCCGCGCGTAGCCGTGCCCACGCTCCCGCCAGATGGGCGCATAAGCGGGCCCAAGCTGCAGGGATTCGCGCGGCTCGCGCGTGATGTACTGTCCCTTCGCCGGCTCGAGTGTCGCCACATCCGGGAGGGGATAGAGCTTGTAGGACGGGCAGACCGTCTCGATGGACGGGACGGAGAAGTCGGCCTCGGGAATGTCGCCGGCCCCTGCCGTCGAGAGGCCGCGGAACTCGTAGGTGTGGGGGCCTTCCTTCAGCGCCGGGGCATGGCTCTTCGCAAGGCCAATCGTCACACTCCGGGCGTTACGGAGCGAGACGCGGTCGCCGGCGCCGCTGCGCCCGGGCGGACTCGCGTCCGGCCAGAAGGGAAGGTCCCCCGACCGCAGGACGAACGTGCGCCAGTCCTCGCCGACATCGAGGCCGGTGATCCAGCGCGAACCGTCCCGCTCGGTGACTTCCACGATGAGCCGAGGCGTTCCCGGGGCACCGCGCGCCTCGAACAGCAGCAGCCCGCTGTCCGGCGGCAGGTCCACCGCGACGCTGTACGTGTCCCAGTTCGAGAGGTCGCATTCCACGCGCCAAGCATCCTCGCCCACGTCCGGGTCCGGCTGTATGGACGAAGCACGCTCGGGCGATGAGGAGCCATGCTGCCAGGCGCCCGGGGCTGTGGCGACCGCCGTGCGCGCGAGCCCCTTGGCGAAGTGCGCGGCGTACTCCTCCGGCCCCGCGTATCCCTCGGGAGTCGGCGCGACCAGCTCGGCGAGGGCGGGCGCCCCGATGGCGAGGACCTTGCCCTGGCTGTGCAGCGCCGTCACGATCTCATCCCGCGCGCGCAGGGGCAGCCGTCGCGCATCGGCGAGGATGAACGCGGCCAGCTCGCCGTGCGGCAGACGGGTGGACTCCAGCTCTGCCCACGTCAGCCGGCGCACGCCGTACCCTGCGACGGCCAGTGCGCCTTCGAGCGACGCGGCTACAGCCCCGCCTTCATCGTCAAGAATCACTACGGCGCCGCGAGGTCCAGGTGGGACGTCCAGAACCGGCTCATCGGCGGCATCGTTGCCGGTGACGGTCAGCGACTGGAATGCACCCGCAAGGCCGCTTGCGACAAGGGCTGCACGCCCGCGCCGAACGGCCAGGCCGCGAGCGAACGAGTAGATCCGCGCCCAGGTGGCCCCCGAACCGGTATCGCGTATCGTGCCCTGGATCCCACCCGAAGTGAGGGACAAGGTCAGCTCGTATTCCCGCTTCGGCTGCCACTCCAAGAGGTCGCCCGTGGTCGTCGACTCCAACCGTGTCGCGGGTGAGGCGTTGCCAAGCTGGGCCTGGTGCTCCCCACTCAGCCTCTCGATGAGCTCCGGGTAACGGCGGCCGTCCGGCCCCTCGACCAGCATCAGCCGCCAGTAGTTGTCCGGGTCAGCGTAGAGCGCCAGGCCGGCGAATACGTAGCCGCCACTGGTTTGGGCTCCGCGCTCGTCGACCGTCAGCAGAGCGCTCGCCGCCAGCTCCCCGCGCTCCCGGCCGAGCGTCACGAGCTCGGCCTCACCACTCATGCCCAGGAAGCCGCAACGGCCCTCGCCCAGCCGCCAGACGTTGGGCCCACGGCGTTCGTAGCGGCTCGGGCGGGCGAAGTCGTCGGTGAGGAGCGTCGCGGCGAACGCGGCCCAGCAGGTCAGGCCGAGCGCGGTCGCAAAGATGGCGGAGCGGACCATGGGCCGCACCTCTTCTCGTCGGCGGGGTCCTCGTGCTTTCCCTCCGACGAGACACACGACCTGCGCTGTGTCGGTTACGTAGGAGCTCACACTTGGTGAGTGGTCACTGTCATCCTGAACGAAGTGAAGGATCTCGGCACGCGGTGGCGATCTCGGGGCGGCCCGCACCACCCCACCCCCGAGATCCTTCACTTCGTTCAGGATGACAGACTGGGACCGTTCGCATCACTCGGGAGCCACTGCGTCGCCTACGGCGCCGGGCGGTTAGTAGTCCCGGCGGTCGCCGACGACCGCCGGCAGCTTGACGGTCTTGTTGTCCGAGGGGCGGAACACCTCGACGGTGATCTTCTGGCCTGGATCGTGGGAGCTAACCTCGCTAACGACCTGCTCCGTGCCGGCCATGTCCTTGCCGTCGATGGAGACGACGAAATCGCCCTTCTTCAGGCCCGCCTTGTCCGCGGGGCTATTCGGGAGCACGTCCGCAACCTCGGAGACGTGCCCTTCTGGGGGAGGGGGTCCCCCCAGTTGCGGTTCGTAGTCAGACAGCGAGACGCCCAGGTACCCCGTCGACATCATCTGGTCCACGTACTTCTTCGCCACATTGCTGGCGATGGCGAAGCCCACACCGGCGGATGTGCCCGTGGGCGACTGGATCACGCTGTTGATCCCGATCACGTCGCCATTGAGGTTGACGAGTGGGCCGCCGCTGTTGCCCTGGTTGATGGCGGCGTCCGTCTGAACCAGGTCCTCGTACGCCTTGGTCCTTGTGGGGTTCTTTGTGGGGTCGAACGGATCGCTCATCTCCAGCTTCCGATGCTTCGCGCTCACGATCCCCAGCGTCGCAGTGCGGTCCAGCCCGAACGGTCCTCCCAGCGCCAGCACCCAGTCCCCAACGGCCAGCGAGTCCGAGTCCCCGAAGGTCACCTGAGGCAGCTCCTGCTCGGCGCCGATCTTGAGCACCGCCAGATCGTGGTAGGGGTCCACCGCGAGTCGGCGAGCTGGCACGCGATCGGAGTCGTCCGTGGCGGAGGCCAGCTTCACGTACACATCGGTAAGCCCGCCGACGACGTGCGCGTTCGTCACTACCAGACCGCGCTTGCCGTCGAAGATGAACCCGCTCCCACTGCTCAGGTCCCTGCCCTGGTAGGGCGCCGGCACGTTCGCCCCGCCGAACTGGGTAACGTGCACCACCGCGGGCATGGCCTTGTCGATAGCGGCTTTGATGGCGCTCGTGTCGCCGCCCTCAACCTTGAGGGTGGTTTCCGACCCTGTCGCGGCGCCCGTATTCGATGCGGAGGCCACGGGCGACGACGTTCCTTGCTGTCCCAGGCTCTCAAGATGCGGCCAGGCGAACAGCAGCACGGCGACGCATCCCACGATGCCGGAGCATACGCCGGCAACCACTGATAGCACGACCACAGTCAGCCCGCTGGACTGCCGCGGGGGCTTAGGCGCTTCCATGGGTTCCATAGCTGTCATCCACTCCTCATCCCGGCGCGGCAGGGCGTCGCACCGGGCGGATCGGGTCCATCCCGGACCCGGGGGCCTACGTCACCTGCTGCCTGATGACCTTCAGCAGGTTCGCCATCTCGATGCCAACCATTGCCGCCTCCGCGCCTTTGTTGCCCATGCGCGTGCCGGCTCGCTCGATGGCCTGCTCGAGGTCATCCGTTGTCACGATACCGTACACGATCGGCACGCGCGACTCGAGGCTCGCCTGCGCGATACCCTTGGCCGACTCGGCCGCAACGTAGTCGAAATGCGGCGTATCCCCGCGGATCACGGCACCCAAGCAGAGGATCGCGTCGTACTGGCCGCTGCCCGCCATCTCGGCCGCTATCAGCGGGATCTCGAACGAGCCCGGCGTCCACGCGATGTCTACCGCCTCGCGATCGGCGCCGTGCCGCACGAGCGCGTCCAGGGCGCCCTCCAACAGCCTCGTGGTCACGAAGCTGTTGAAGCGGCTGACAACGACGCCGAACCGGAGCCCTCCGGCGTCCAGGTGTCCCTCAAACGTCTTGGCCATTCTCGGCTCCTGTCCACGCTTGCCGCAGTGCCCGACCGACGTAACGCCGAGCCGCCGGACTGGGTTGGCACATGCAGCCGTCACTGAGTGGGAGTCAGCCGCGCGTACGCCGTTCCCTACCGACAGCCGCGCCACCGGAATCGCGGAGATGCATTATAGTAATTGGGCCGCGCTCGGTCGGTGGAAACACCACCGCGTACCCGGCACGGCCCCATGGTATCCCGAATCGCTCGTGGTGCGAGCCCGATCGTCAGCGCCCCCCGCCGGGGCCCATCATGCCCGGCATCCCCGGACCGCCGCGCCCCATCATACCGGGCCCGCCCGATCCGCCGGGACCCATCATGCCTCCCGGGCCGGCAGCCCCCATCATGCCACCCGGTCCCCCGGGACCCATCATGCCGGGGCCACCCATGCCACCCATCATACCGCCACCCGCCGCAGCGCTGGTGCCCACGTGAGCGCTCTGGAACGTCCGGCGGGTGGACTGCTGATCCGTTGACGGCTGGGTGGCGGAGCGCCCCGCGCCCTGCCACCACCTGTGGGTGCCGTAGTAGGCGGACGTGACCTCGACTGCGGTCTGGTTCGAGGTCACGGCGTCCAGTCGCTCCTGCACCCAGGTGGCCATGAGCGCGTACTGGTCCGCGAGTTCGAACTGCCGGTTGTTCAGGGCTTCGGCTTGCTTGTCGCGGATCCGGTCCAGCTCCGCGCGGTATGCGTCCACCGCGTTCTGGTGCCCATTGACCAGCCAGTCCGACTCCCTCAACCGCTCGTGGTAGTAGCGCGGGATGTTGCCCATGGCCTGCTGCCCGAGACGCTCCATCTCCGCCGCGATCTGCTTCTGAGTCTCGGGGCGATCGATGTAGATGGGTGTCCGCGTGATGTCCGTGCCCCCGCCAGGCATCAAGACCGGCGGCGGCTCTTCAACAGCGGGCGCACCTGGCGCGCCCGGTGCACCGCCGGGCGCCGCAGCGGCACCCATCGGGCCACCGCCCATGGCGCCGCCCATCCCTCCCCCACCCATGGGCCCTCCGGGTCCGCCCATCATCCCCCCGGGGCCCTGGGCGTACGTCGTCTGGCCGGGGAGCAGCATGAGGACGACGAACGCTCCGCATGCCAGTGCCGCCAGGCCGATGGACACGCCGTGTTGTGATCGCACTCTCGCCACGAGTCTGCTCATCAGTAACCGGTCCCTCTCATGAGCTTCCGCATGTTCGGACTAGGGTCTGGGCAGTACCGGCATTCGGTGATACGGACGTTGGACGGCCGAGGCAGCCATCGGGCCCATCGTGTAGGTGGCCCCGACGTCCTGCTTCTCCTCCTCCAACCGGTCCGGGTACCGCATGTCGCCCGGCTTGAGGCGTGTCTTGCGCTCGACCCCCTGGAGAGCGGTCGCTTCGATCTGCTGCTTCTCTGCGTCGCTCAGCCCCGCGGCGAGCTGCCGGCCGCGCTGGGCCGCCTCGGCGTAGACACCCCGAACGTCCTGCTGGTAGAGGCGATCCAGCATCGTCGCCGGCGCGCTGGCCCCCTGCGTTCGCTGGATAAGGCTCTGGCGGTCCGCCGGTGTCATCTCCCGGCCCATCTTCGCTTCCACCGCGCGAATGCCGCCCGCGTAGTAGCGCTCCGTCCGCCTGTGGACAAGCGAGAGCATGGCCTCCGCCGAGCCGGGGCGCAGGCCCTGGAAATCCGACGCGCCCTGAGTCCAGACGGAGCTGACGAGATCGATCTCATGCTGCTTGGCCTTGAGGTCGGCCCATCGGCCCTCCACGGAGTCGGACCATTCCATGAGCCGCACCTCGTCCCGGGACAACTGGGGCGCCTCGCCGGGCGGGAAGGTGGGCGCGGCGGGTGCAGCGGGCTCAGCGGCGCCGCCGCCCCCCATGCCACCCATGCCACCCATGCCACCCATGCCCCCCATGCCTCCCATGCCACCCATGGCGCCGCCCATGCCGCCGCCCCCACCCATCGGCATCTGAGCGAACGCCGGCCCGGAAGCCAGCGTCAGCCCGGCCACGACGATGAGGCCGACCGTAAGCGCGCCAACGATGAGGTACTCACTCCGTCTTGGTCTCGCCTTCACGTTCCCACCTACCTACTTCCAGAACGACGCCACGCCGGCGTTGTTGACCTATTGTGTGAGATGCCGGCGGGTCATCATCCGCTCGACTTCCGGGTCGAAGTCTGCGAACGTGCAGCATCGGAACCCCCGCGCTCCCCCGCCGGTAGCGGCGGCGCTCACGCTGCTGTCGACCCCGCGTACGTTGAACGCGCCGCACGACGCGTCAGTGCCATGCGCCAGCCACGAGCCACCACGAGTATCGAACGTGGGGCTCGATGAGCGCTCTGCCGTCGTGGGATCGTAGTGGCTGGTGTCATAGAGCAGGTTCGCGGAGCGCAGCATCTCGCCCATGTCGCCCGAGGCGCCGAGGCTCCCGAATGTCGGATCGGCGATCACCCACTCGGCCAGGTTCCCGCTCATGTCGTATGCGCCGTATGGACTCACGCATTCGCTGAAAGAGCCGCTCGGCGCCAACCCATGGCTAAGGGGGTTGTCGGACGTGTTGCACTTCGAGGGGTCGTACTTGCCACCATAGGGGAACAGGGACATCTTCGCGCCGGAACACGCGCGGACCCACTCCGTAGAGGAGCAGAGGCGCTTGTCCTGCTGCCCACAGATCCGCTCGGCCTCCTCGTAGGTGGCCATGATCGGCACGGTACCGGGGAAGTTCGGGTACTCGTACTTGTCGATGCAGAAGTGGTGCCCCGTGTGAGTGCCCCAACGGATGATGTAGTTCTGGAAGGTGCCATCCAGGGGGCGATCCTTGCGCTTCCAGACCTTGTTCTGCGTATCGTACTCGTAGGCGGTGATCTGCCCGGCCGCCGCTCCGGCGCCTGCAGCCCCTCCGCCCCCCATCATGCCCGGGGCTCCACCCGGCCCGCCGGCGCCCATCATGCCGGGGCCCATCATGCCCGGCGCGCCACCGGACCCCCCGGGACCGCCCGCACCCATCACGCCGGGTGCGCCACCGGAGCCACCCCCGCCGCCGCCCATCATCCCAGGGCCCATCATGCCTGGCCCGCCCATGCCTCCCCCTCCGGCGCCCGAGCCGCTGCCGATGAGGAGGGCGCTATCCGTGTTCACCGCTTTGGCTTCGGTCGCGGGCGTGTCATGCGTGGCGCGTATCGATGCCGCGTTGCTCAGCGTGTAGCGGGTGCCGCCGACCTCGAACTCGTAGGGGCTGCGACGCCCGTAGCGATCGGTGGCAGTCGGGTTCCATGAGCGATCCGCCACCCATCCCCCAGTGCCGTCGGCGGAGATGGACCGGGGCGTGGCCTCATCATTCGGCATGGAGAAGTCGAACTCGCCATCCGTCGGCCCCCACGGCACCCAGGCCATGCCCTCCGGGCATTCGGGCCGGTCCGGCATCAGCTCGTCCTCGGCGAACGTTACGAAGGCTGCGCCGCCCGGTTGCAGGACGGCCAGCTTCTGTCCCGAGACCGGGACGGCGTCATCGCGGCGGATGCCGCTGACCTCGATGATGTGCCCGCCGGCCACGACGCCCTGGAGCTTCGTGGGCACCTTGTCGCTGACGAGCACGCCGTCGATGCGCACCCGCATCTCAATCGCGGTCACATCGGCGCTGACGACGATCTCCCCCAGGTGCTCGCCACCCCTGAGATCGAGGCTGGTCGACTTGCCGGTGCGGACAGTGATGATCTCGCGATACGGGACCGGTTCCAGCTCCACGACCAACTCGTGCTCGCCGGCGGCCACGTTGTCCACGGTGTAAGGCGGAGCCCCGGGGATGGGGATACCGTCGAGCCGCGCGCCCTTGGTCTCTATATCACTGGACACCAGGACCGAGCCCACGTGCTGGTCGGCCGCGAGGGAAACCTCGGTGACCTGGTCTTTGGTGACGGCGAATGACCGTGTGACGGTGAACCACGGTCCTGCGAGATCCACCTTATGGGCGCCGACAGACAGGTCGCGCCGGCTGAAAGGGGACTCGGCGGAAACCGCGCCGACCTCCTCGCCATCGAGGACGATCTTCAGGCCGTTGAGATCCGAACGGAGTAGCACGCCTCCCTGGGCCGAGGTGAGCTTGAAGGCCACCGGGGTCAGTGCGCGGGCGACGACCTCGACCTCGTCCTGCGCGACATCCGCGAAGTTGTCGCTGCGGATCTCCACGCGGTACTTGCCGGGTCCCAGGTCCTGGACCGTGACGGGTGTGGTGCCGACCTTCCGGCCGTCGACATAGGCGTCCATGCCCGAAGGGTCGGAAGTCACGAAGATCGCGCCTGTTCCCTGGGCCCAGGCCGCCCCGACCAGCATCAGCGAGAAACCCAGGAGCAGGGTCGTCCGAAGCGCCGTGCTCATCTGTTCCCTCCCGGTCCCATCATCCCGGGGCCGCCCTGCCTCATGCCGGGCCCGCCGGGTCCCATCATGCCGGGCCCACCGGGGCCACCGGGGCCCATCATACCCGGCCCCCCCGGACCACCGCGCCCCATCATGCCCGGACCGCCTGAGCCGCCCATCATGCCGGGCCCCCCGGCCCCGCCCATCATGCCCGGGCCTCCCGCACCGGCCGGCCCGCCCCGGCCACCCATCATGCCCATGCCGCCACCCATCATGCCCATGCCGCCGCCCTGGGCGGCACCGCCGGGCCCGCCGAGGATGTCATCCACCGCCGCCAGGTTCCAGCGGTACTCCAGGTTCCCGGCCAGCGAGGTCGCGCGCTGGAAGGCGGCCTCCGCTTCGAAGAAGCGCCCCGTACGCATGTAGGCGACGCCGAGGTTGTTCCACGCCGCTCCGGACTGCGCGTCGGCCATGACCGCCTGCTCCAGCGCTACGACCGCCGTCTCCAGCTTGCCCTTCGCGTTGTCGGGGTCGCTTACGCCATGGATGTACTGCTGCGCATCGGCGCCGGCGATGATCTCCGCGATACCATAGTTGCCGAGCAGCTCGGCCCGGACTTCCTGCGCGCGCTGGTGGTCATCCACGGTGGCGCCCAGGTCGCGCTGCTCCAGCATGACCAGCCGGTCTGCCAGATCGGCAGCCGACCTATGGTAGGTCAGCGACTCGTCATGCCGCCCCTGCTGCTGGTAGATGATCCCGAGGTTATTGAGGGCCGAGCCCGCCGCCGCCAGCGTCATCCGCTGCAGCCGACGGAACTCGCTGTACCGCGGCTGCGCACCCGTCTGCTGATCGAGCAGGCTCACCAGACCCAGGACGCCTTTGAACTCCTGCTCCGCTTCCACCTGCTTCCCCATGCGCAGATAGGTGATACCGAGGTAGGAGTGGGCGACCACGTGGGCTTCCGCGCTGCCGGCGGACTTGTTCTCCGGATCGATGAGAAGGCTCTGCCGCAGTGCGGGGACCGCCTCACGGTAGCGGCCGAGCCGAGTGAGGACCATGCCCTTGTTCGCCCAGGCCACCGGAGACGTCGGCGCCGGCGTGAAGGGCCCCACGGCCGACGCGGCGGCGATGGGAGCGGTCAGCGCGTTCAGGTGGCGGATCGCGTCATCATCTTGGCCGAGCAGGACCTCCACCTGAGCCGCGTGGGCGAAGCCATCGCGGAAGAAGACGCCCAGCTTGTCGCCATCGCCCTCGATGATGTTGAGGAACTCAGCGAGTGCACCTTCGGTGTCGCCCTGCTGAAGCTTCGCGACGCCGTACGCGTCATAAGCGAAGGCGAGCACATTGTGCTTCAGCCACTGCTGCTCCTCCGCGCGGAGCTTGTCCCATTCGGCCATCTGCGAGCCGCGGGAGAGCGAGCTTCCCCCGCCACCCATTCCCCCCATGCCCCCGCCGCCCATGCCGCCGCCCATCATCCCCGGTCCCCCCGGCCCCATCATGCCCGGCGCCTGCCGCATCATGCGGCCGCCACCCATCGGGCCCATCATGCCGCCGCCCATGCCGCCGCCCGGACCGCCCATCATGCCGCCGCCCATGCCGCCCCCCTGGCTCTTGCGGAGCGGGTTCGGGAACGTGGACAATGCCTCGTCCATGACGGTCTCGATCTGGTCGACCTGATCGCGCTTGCGGTACTCGTCGGCGATGAGCTGGTAGGCGTCCCATATCTTCGTGTAGTAGCTACGGCGAAGGTCCTGGTCCTCGATCCGGGGCTGCGGGGCCGCGCTCTGGCCGCCGCCCATGCCGCCCATCATGCCACCGCCACCCGCACCGCCCATGCCGCCCCCGCCGGCACCGCCCTGGCCGCCCTTGGCTGCGTCGCCCTCAAGGATGGCAAATGCCGCGAGATACTGGTCGATGGCGAACTGAAGCTGGTCAACGGGCTTGTCCATGTCGGGCTCTTCTTTCTGCTGCTGCCCGCCCATGCCGCCCCCGCCGCCGCCCATCATCATGCCGGGGCCCATCTGCGCCCACGCGGCCGCTGAGGCGACGAGCATCGCCGCCGCCATTGGCCAGACCCATCGGCCGTCGCTCACCCGGCTTCGGTAGGTCTTGCTCTCCATCAGGGGCATTCGCAACATGAGACTCTCCCCTCAGTCAGCGACCCGACGGTCGGCCCTATTGGTTGCCCGCAGCCGGCGCCATCATCCCGGGGCCACCCATGCCCGGACCACCCATGCCGCCCATCATCCCGGGGCCGCCCATGCCACCCATGCCGCCTGCCCCCTGGCCGCCCGACGACCAAGGCGCCATCAACTGCTCCGGCGACACCAGCAAGCCCGTGGCGATGCCCAGCCACGCGTCGCCGAGCCCGACGTACGCCTTGGCATGGAGCCGACGGGCGTCCTCGATGAGCTTCGTCTCGGTCGGCGGGATCAGGCCACCACCACCGCCACCCATGCCACCACCCATCATGCCGCCGCCCATCATGCCGCCACCCATCATGCCCGGGCCCATCATTCCGCCACCCATCATGCCGGGCCCGCCCGCGGCTGCCGCGCCACCCCCGCCACCTGCGCCGCCCATCCCGCCCTGCTGTGAGGCGGTGCCGCGCACATCGTCCATCTTCTCTTTGGCCGACTTGTAGGCGTTCTTGGCTGCGAGGAAGTCCCCGCTGGAGAGGAGGGCTTCGGCCTTCGCGATCAGCGCCGCGGCCTCTTTCATGAGCTTGTTAGCCTTCTTGACGTCATAGGTCTGTCCGCCACCCATGCCGCCCATCATGCCTCCGCCCATCATGCCTCCGCCCATCATGCCTCCACCGCCACTGCCCATCATGCCCGGCGCCATGGTCCCGCCCCCAGCCCCCGGTCCTTGAACAGGCACCATCGGCGCGTTCGTGCCGGCTCCCGGGAGCTGTGCGTACGCCCCTCCCATCAGGACGGCAGAGCAGAGCGCCGCAAGGCACCATGGGGATAGCCTGCGCGTAGTTCGCATCACGGTTCCTCACCTCTCCCAATCGGTACCTCACTGCGCCCGGCACGCTGCCGTTGCAGCGGCTACGGCAGCGGCGCGCTCAGTCATGAAACACCAGACGACACGCGACTCGGCCCACGCACGAAGACGCACACCGTTACCCGTGTCCGGTTTAGACTTCGGTAGCTGTCTCGTCTGTTCCCCGGCCTCGCGCTCTTCCCTGGCGAGGCCCGGACATGTTACCGCGTATTTCAACTCGAGCAGGCGGGGCTCCTTCACTCCCGAGCGCCTTTTCGCTTTGTCGGTGCCGCTGGGCTGGAGCACGGAGCCCCGCCGGTCGCACCGCTCATGCCTGCTCCCGCCGGGACGCATCGAACTCGAAGGATAGGGTCAGCGGCTGCCCGCGAACGATGGTGACCCGCTCCGCATGGCAGAAGTGATCCGACTCCTGGTCGCCCGACTCGGCGCTTCGTCCCGACTCGAAGGCGACGATGTACTCCCCGGGCGCGAGATCCGCCACCCAGAACTGCCCATTCTCGTCCGCCTTCACCTCACGAAACGGCTCGCGGCCCTCCATGAGTTCGTCCAGCGACCCGATCGTGTTCAGGCGCTTGTCCTCAGACCACGCGCCGTCCGCTGAATAGACAACCACTCGCGCGCCCGGGTCGGCCTTCGGTTTGCCGCCCTGGGCGGGGCGAACGGTGATGGTGCCCATCAGTGGGGGCGGGGTGGGGACGGCCCCGAAATGCTGCGTTGAGTGCATGGGCGACGAGGACCCGCCGCCGCTCCTGGACGGGTTCGCAGGTACGGTGCCCATAGAAGGCCCTGCCTCCGCGGGTCGCAACAGCGGGTAGGAGTCCACGACGGCCTGTCCCGAATCCGGTGGCGGTGCTGCGTCTGCGCCCGCCGACTGTGGGGGCGTCGCCGCATCGAGAGTCGGGGCCGGCCACTGGGCCGTGCCGACCGTGGCATTCGCGCCCGGCACCGTGCGCCCCGTGCGTTCGTCGTAGGCTTCGGCCGTGTCGACTCGACGGTAGCTCTCCGGCGACACGGTGGGCGAGACGAGAGCCGCGGGAGGGGGGGTGTACGTCGGGGGCATGGAAGCACTGGCGCCTTCCGACTCGTCAGCGAACTCGTCGACGATGGCTGAGCGCGTGGCTCCCCCCGTCCCCGACAGCCCCCCATGGGTGCGTCCGACAATCCAGCCTGTAGCCCCCGCGATCAGTGCGACGATGACCACGAGCCCGATCAGCAGGCGTCCCTGGTTCTCGGCCGCCCACTCACGGAACGAGCCGTTCTCGTTCATCGGCACACCTCCCTCGCGCCGCCCGTGCCGGAGCACGCGGCTCGGCGCGTCGCGCGGATGTCTCAGCGATCCTGCGCGCGGCTCGGACCGGTGCCCAGCCAGCCAACCTCATGTCCCATCTTACCCGCGACCGTCTGCCGGCAAACGCGTTGAGCTTCCCGATGGCTTAGGCTTCCTGCCGGAATGGGCAAGGTCCTCCGCGGCCCTGCGATACGTCGCCCGAGGGGTCGACGAGGTGGACGGCGAACCTATGGGATACCGAGGACCACGAACGAAACGTACCGAGGTGACCCCAATGCCACATTCCCGTGCTCCCCGCATCGCGCTCGCGTTGTCGCTGGCCGCCGGCCTGTCCGTCGTCGTCTCCGGATGTCCCGGGGAGTCCGGCAGTGAAGCATCGTCCCTCCTCTTCTCCGAGGCGTTCATGCGGCAGCCGGAGGTGATCAAGTCGTTCATGCGCGCATCGCTGGCATCTGCCATCGCCCAGGCGGACCTGACGAAGGAGCAAGCTCAGGCGCTCGCCAAGGTCGCCCGCGAACGAGGGCCGGCCGTGCGCGAGGCGGTCGATAGGGAGATGGCCCCCCTGCGCGAGGCTGCCGCGAAGGTCGATGAGGCGACCCGGCAGGCACTTCTCAAGCCGGGCGAAGTGGGTAGTCTCGACGAGGTGATGACCTCGCTCATGGGGGACGAGAACAATGAGGCGATGATGCGCCTCCAGTCGCTCATGACCGGCCAGGGCTCGGACGAAAACGCGAAGCTGTTCGACGACTTCGCCAAGGACATCGACCCTGTGCTGAAGACGATGTCGGACGAGCAGATGGCGAAGCTGGCCAATGTGCTCGAGGGCGTGAAGACCGCGCTGCAGTACCCGTCGATGGCCATGGCGATGGGTGAGGCCGTTACGTCTGCGGAGGGGCCTGTGACGCCGGGCCCTGCCGTCCCCGAGGCGCCGACGGTCGAGGAAAAGACCGTAGTGCCGGAAGAGGCCGCAGAGGGCGCCGGTGAGGAGCCGAAGGGAGAGGACTGGGAGATGTCCCAGGACTTCGAGGCCGGCAACCCGGGTGAGCTGGACATCGCCACGCGCGCCGAGGCCGTGATGAAGGCCCTCGGCTACAAGGAGCCGAGCGCCGAGAAGGAACTGTTCGCTCGCGCCCAGGCGATCGTCGAGGAGTTCGCCGGTACGCCGGAGCCGGAGCAGTACACGGCTGTGGAGGAGATGGCGAAGCGGATCGTGGACGAGGTCGGCGCAGCCCCCGAGATGGTCAGCAGCCGCGTACGCTCGCAGCTCGTGGCGATTGTCGGCTGCGAGGCCGCGCCGGAGCTGCTGGACATCGTCGCGAGCAGAGAGTAGTGCGGGCGGGGGCCTGTTGGCCGAGGCTTACCCAACCGCCATGGTGCCGCAAGCGCCCCCGCCTCGTTGTCATCCTGAACGAAGTGAAGGACCTCGGCGCGCGGTGGCGGTTTCGAACCGGGCCCCTCCCACCCCACCCCCGAGGTCCTTCACTTCGTTCAGGATGACACGCGGTTTCCCCCTCGGCGCGGCTACTGGTCCGCGCACGTGAGGTCCGTCGCCGCAGCGAAAGCGTTCACGCGACCGTATCCGAAGAGGGGGTCGCGGCCGGGGTTGCCCAGGTCCACGGCCGTGTCACGGAGCTGCTGGCGTATGCGGCCGGCCGACACGAAGTGCCCCGTCGACCGCACCAGCGCGGCCGCGCCGGAGACGTGGCCCGTGGCGAAGCTGGTGCCGTCGACCAGCTGGTACCCGCCGCCCATGGCCGCCGTCGGTACGAGCACGCCCGGCCCCGCCAACTCGACCGGGAAGCCGGCCAGCGAGAAGTCCGGCCAAGCGTCCGCTTCGTCGGTGGCCGCCGTCGAGATCACGCTGCCGAAGTTGCCCGGCCACGCCGGGTAGTCATCCTGTGGGACGTTGCCTGACGCCGCCACAAGGAGCGCGCCGTTCCCGTTGTCCCATACCTGGTTGCAGAGATCCCGCAATGTGTCACTGAGGAACGTGATGCCCAGGCTCATGTTGATGACCTGCGCGCCGTGGTCGGCGGCCCATTCGATGCCGCGTTCCACATTGGCGACTGAGCCCACGCCGTACCGGTCCAGGACCTTGACGGCGAGGAGATCGCACTCCGGCGCGATGCCGATGCCTCCGACATCGTTGTCGCGCGCGGCGATGATGCCCGCGACGGCTGTGCCGTGACCGAAGTCGTCGTCGAAGGTGCTTGCCTCGTTCACAATGTTCGTGCCGTCCAGCACGGAGAGGTCCGGGTGGTCGGCGTCGATGCCCGTATCCACCAGGGCTACCGTCACGCCGGCACCCGCTGGGCTCCCGGCTACCACGTGGGTCGCGCCATCGGCCCCAGCCCAGACGCGCTCCGCATCCAGGATGTCCACATTCCAACTCAATGCCTGCCGGTCGTTGGAGAGCCCTACGTCGTCCTGACGCGTCCCAGCCCCCCCTGGGCGAGCGACCGAGACCCGGTAGTTCGGCTCAACGTAGCGGACCCCTCGGGCGAATGCCAGTGCTCGGCTCGCAGATGCGGGCAGCCGGACCACCGCGGCGGCGATCCGATGGAAGGCGTACACGACCTCTCCCCCCATGTCGCGTACCGAGGCCAGGCCGGCGTCCGCGTCGTCAAACCGTACGATGAACTCGCCCGGCACAGCCTCCGCGGCACGGACGGTCTCCGGAGGGATGTAGTCGGGTTCCGGCACGATGGCGCATGGCTCAGTGGGTCCGACGACGGCAATGGTCAGCCTCGCGGAGAGGGGTGTGCCGGATGCCGTTACGGCAGTGATGGCGCCGGCGCCGGCGATCCAGGCGGTGAAGTCGCCGGCCGGTGTTATGCTGCCGACCCCACCCTCGACGCCCCAGTCGACCTCCACCAGCACTCGTGCATCTGCGCCCCGGTTGCCCGATGCGTCCAGGCCGACGGCCGTGTAATGAGCCACGTCGCCGATGGCCAGCGGGGTCTCCGGGTCGCGGTCGGCAGGCTCGATCAGGAGGGTCGTGACGTTCCCCGCGGTGACGGTGACCTCAATAGGAACGCGGACGGTGTGAGTGCCATCGGAGATGGTGACGGCGCCGGTCTGCGGATCATCGGATCCGGCGTCCGTCGTCGCGGTGAACAGCCCGGTCGCGTCGATCACGCCGATGGCGGCATCGGCCTGCCAGGTGATATCCGCCGGCAGCACATGGTTGTCGGGCGTGATCGCGCGTGCGGTGAACCTCACCGTAGCGCCGGGCGACAGAATGAGTGGGTTCCCCCGCGGAGATACGGTCAGCCGCCATGTCCCCCCGCCAATCGTCGGCTCCAGCTCGCATCCGGCGAGTGCAAGGCACACCCCGATGCACACCGCCCACATGATGCCCACGAACCGGCCCATCGTCTTCTCCCTCATGCCGTCACTCCACGCTCTGCAGAGCCCACGAGACCATCGAAGCGGTCACGACTTGAGGCAGGCCGTTGTCGTCCACCAGGTAGTGCCGCGGGTGGATGCCCTCCCCCGTCTGCAGGAAGCTGCGGAGCGTGAGAGGTCCGGATGCACAGGGGATCCGCACGAGACCGGCGGCCACCAGATGCTGGCCCTCTTTGAGCAGGGACAGGTCCTCCAGCAGGTCGAAGGTGACACCCGTATCGCCGCGTGCTCGCCGCCCCACGAAGTCTAGGAGGGTCCACTGCGAGGCGAGCGCCTGCCCCAACTGGACAGCCCTCCGACGGCCCATGCGCAGCACGCCATTGCGGACCGAACCGCGGTCCGACAGGTGCATGTCTGCGATCGGCTTACCATCGGCCAGGGCCGACCACCCGACATGCCACTGGCGGATGGAGTTCAGGTTGTTGTCATCGCAGGTGACCGTTGCAGCTAGACGGTTCGTCACACCGATGTACGTCGTCTCCTGGGCGATCCTGTACTTCGGCCCATTGGGCGAGAGCGTCCGCGCGATCTCCAGCGTGCCGGCCACGTCGTTGGTGGTCTGCCACGTCCTGGGGTCGGTCCGGTTCCAGTGGATGATGTCGTAGACGAGCCGGTACTCCTCGCCCAGCCGTCGAGACACGGTCGGCGAGAATCTGGTCAGGTACCCCACTATCGGTTGCACGCAGACGGGCGCAGGCGTGGCGGCGCCTACGACCCCTTGGCCCAGCAGGGGCAGCCGTCCGGCGCCCGCGAGCGCGGCCGCCATCGCGCCGATCTCGAGGAACTCCCGGCGGGTCATGGACCGCTCTGCCCTCACGCGCTCGCCCCTTCCGCCATCGCCCGGTACCACTCGACGCAGGGCGTATAGAGATCGCCTTGCGCCGGCAGTCTGCCCTGCGCCCAGTCGGACAGAGAGCATACCTCGATGCTGCGGACGTACTCGGCGAAATGCTGCCGGTGCCTGGCCAGCGTCGCCGCGTGCACCGGGTCGCCGGACACGTCCTTCGTCTCGAGTGGGTCGTACCGGATGTCGTACAGCTCCGCGTGATCGGTGTAGAACACGGTCTTGTAGTGCGCCTCACGAACGGCCAGCGCCAAGGGGCCAACGGACGTCTCGCCGATGACGTGGCTCCGCCAGTCCACGTGTCTCCCTTCGAGGAGCGGACGCCAGCTCCGCCCGATGGTCATCTTCGGGAGGGGCTCGACCTCGGCGTAGTCGCAGACCGTGGCCGCGATGTCGATCCCGGAGACGAGGTGATGGGTGTCCCTCTTGCCCGCCGGCACTCGGCCGGGCCACGAGACGACAGCGGGCACTCGCCATGCTTCCTCATAGAGGTAGCCCTTCTGGATGTGCTGGTGGAAGCCCAGGCCGTCGCCATGGTCCGAGGTGAGGATGAACAGCGTGTTGTCCGAGAAGCCCGACGCGCGGAGGGCTTGGTGGATGCGCCCGACTTCGCGATCGACCATCTCGGTGAGACGGTAGTAGGTGTAGATGTAGTAGCGCCAGTCTTCCTCGCTCCAGTTGCCCACGCGGTGCGACCTGATGGGCGTGTCGGTGGCGAAGTTGGCCGGGAGCGGGGGCAGCCGGTCGAGCATCTCATGCGCGAGCCCGAACTTCCCAATGCCTCCCTCCGCCCCGGCGAAGTAGCAGCAGTCATGAGGGTTCAGCAGCCCGACGGACATGAAGAAGGGCTTGTCGGTGTCGCGGTTGCGTAGCACGGCCGCGGCGGCGCGGGCGACATCGGCATCGGCCAGCTCACCATGCCCGTGGCCGGGATGCGGCACCGTGAAGCCCTGTCGGACATCGCGGTTCGGGATGTGCCACTTGCCGATGTGGATGCAGTCGTAGCCGCCCTTGTCCCGGAGCCACTGCCCCAGATCGGGTAGATCCGGGTTGAGGGGGAACTCGTTGACGATGACCCCGTGCTCCTTGGACATTCGCCCCGTGAACCAGCTCGCCCTGGCCGGGCAACACTGGGGCATGGGGGTCGTCGACTCCATGAACGAGAACCCCTCGGCCACGATGGCATCCATGCACGGGGTATGGACGAACGGGTTGCCATAGGCAGACAGGGCCTTGTGGTGAAGCTGGTCGACGTGAACGAACAGGATGTTGGGCGGCACCCCGGACCTCCGAGCCAGAGCAGGCTGGTGCGGTATTGCCCACAGGGGGGTCCAGGACCTGCAAGCCGCCACTCCCTGGCGATGGGGCGACCCTACTCGTCGAGCGTGCCCGGCTGCAGCCCCATCGGCAGGGCCGCCGGGCGCTCGCAGGTGCTCTCGAGCATGACACTGGCGCCGCGGTCGGAGGCATCGTGGAAGGCGCACATCAGGTCGAGGACGTGATGGGCCAACTCCCCGCTCGCACGGTGCTTGCGGCCGGACCGCAGGGCGTAGGCCATATCGGCGACGCCGATGCCCCGGTTGCCGTCGGCATGGCCGTGGCTAAGCGGAATCTCGCGCCACTCCCCCCCGCGACATAGGCGCACGGGCCCGCCGAACCCATTGGGGTCGGGAACCGCGAGCGTGCCCTCGGTGCCGTAGATCTCGATGCAGGGAAGCTGATGCGCCCACACGTCGAAACTCATGATGATCGTGCCGATGGCTCCGTTCGCGAACCTCATGACCCCGGCCACGTGCGTCGGCACCTCAACATCCACGAGGGTGCCGTGCTTCGGCTGGCTGGTGATGAGGCGCTGCGGGAAGGTGGTCGTCGCCGAACCCGAGACGCTTCTCACCGGGCCCAACAGGCTGACGAGCGCCGTCAGGTAATAAGGCCCCATGTCGAACATCGGGCCGCCCCCGGGCTTGTAGTAGAACTCCGGGTCCGGGTGCCACGACTCATGGCCGTGGCACAGCATGTGGGCGCTGGCGCCGATGGGCTCGCCGATCCAGCCGTCGTCGATGAGCTTGCGGCACGTCTGGATCCCGCTGCCGAGGAAGGTGTCGGGAGCACATCCCACGCGCAGGCCATTCCGCTTGGCGAGGTCGAGCTGCACGAGGCCATCTTCACGGATCAAGCCCAGGGGCTTCTCCGAGTGAACGTTCTTACCCGCCTCCAGCGCCGCCACGGCCACCTCGCAGTGAGCCTTGGGGATGGTCAGGTTGATGACGATCTCGATCTCGGGGTCGGCGAGAAGCTGCTCGGGGGAGCAGACGCGCGCAATGCCGAACTCCGCAGCTTTCGCTTGGGCGCGCTCTGGGACGAGGTCCGCCACGGCGGCGACCTCGAGAATGGGGAAGCGCTGTTCCGCGCTGAGGTACGCGCCACTGATGTTGCCGCAGCCGATGACGCCGATCTTCGTCTTCCTCATGGGTGTCGTCCCTCTCCATCTGCCTGCGCGTACGCCCATGGCACGCCCGTGTCTTGACTGAAACAGAGCGCGCCCGGGAAGTCAAGCATCGGCCTTCCCAACCGCAGCATCGCTACCGCCGGGCGCTCGAGAACGCCTCTGCCACGGCTCTGGCGATCGCGGACTGCACCTCCTCCGAGCTCACCGACTTACGGATGGCATCCGCGAGCATCTCACGGGCCTTGTCGTCGCTCAGCGCCTGCTCCACTGCGCTCCGCGTCGACTCGCGCAACAGCTTCTGTGTGGACTCCTGCTGGACGGCCTCGTGGATCGCGGATTGCAGGGCCCGCTGCGAGGCCTCGTCTTGCACCGAGGCGGAAACGGCTCGACCGATGCCCCCGAGGAACTCCTCATCGTGGAGCAGGTCCTTCCCAGCGGAGGTCAGTGTGCTACCGGCCGTCTCGCCCAGGAACGAGCTGACGCGGGATGGCCCGCCCATGGCGTAGAACGCCACCGTGGCGGCTCCGACGAGTGCCACCGCGAACACGACGGCGAGAAGGATCGCCTGCCCCAGCCTTGCTGCCGCTGATCTCATTGCTGTCCCTCCCGGGCGCCGCGGCCGGGGCCATGGGGTCCTGTCTGGCCGGGGTCGGCGACGGCGCGAGTGCTTCCGGCCATATCGTAACAGTGAAGGTCCCCGCCGCCCAACCGCGAAGGCACGCTCGACGCCACGGGGGTACCATGGAAGCGACGGCCGAATCGGGAGAGGCGCCATGCGATGCCCGGGGGATACACGACAGCCATGACGGAATGCAGTGCCCATCCGCAGCCGGGGAGCAACGGTCCTGGCGAGGGAGGAGCAGACTCCCCGGCCCATCCCCCCGTCCAGGTGACACTCACCGAAGCCATTCTCTCCGCAGCCGCCGACGGTGTGGGCGAATACGTCTATGTCGTCGACAGCGACCTGCGGATCACGTACGTCAGCGGGTCCATGCTTCGGGATGCCGAGGACCTCGGGGTCCGTTCGGAACGGATGGTGGGTGCGCCGCTGCGCGAGGCCATCCCGTTGCTCTCCCGGCAGGTCGAGGACGACTACCGCTTCGTACTTGCGACGAGCCAGACGCTGATGACGGACGAGGTCCTGCCCGTGGGCGGTCGCCAGATCGTCTGCAATGTGCGCAAGATCCCTGTGGTCCAGGAGGGGCGGGTCACTCACATCGTCACGGTCGTCCAGGACGTGAGCGACCATCGCACGGCCCAAGAGCGCACCATGGTGCAGCGCGACCTGGCGCAGGCCTTGCTCACAGTCGAGACACAGGAGGACGCGGCGAAGCTGTGCCTGGGCGCCGCGATGGAGATCTCGGGCCTGATGGGGGGCGGAGTCTACCTCGTTGATGAGGCGACGGGAGACCTGCACCTTGTGTGTCAGACCGGCTTCTCCGAGGAGTTCGTGAGGGATGTCGAGCATGTGGCCGCCAGTGACCCCCGGGCCCAGCTCGTCATGTCCGGCAGCCCGCACTATGGGCTCTCGTCTCTCGCATCGGTCACGACAGCCGAGGAGCCCATCCGGGCGGAGGGGCTGAAGTACGTGGCCGTGCTGCCCGTGCGACATGCGGGGCGTGTGGTCGGCTGCCTGAATCTGGCGGCCTATTCCCGCGCTGAGGTCCCGGCGGACGCACGCCACGCGCTGGAGACTGTCGCGGCCCAGTTGGGGGGCATCATCGGCCGCTTCCGGGCCCAGGCTCGCGAACGGCGTAGCGAGGCCCGCTTCCGCACGGCATTCGAGAGCGCCGGCTTCGGGATGCTGCTCTTCGAGGGAGCCGACCCGCTGACGGCCGACCGGATGACTAACCCCGCGCTCCAGCAGATGCTGGGCTACACCGCCGACGAGATCCGGGTCATGCCTCTCGAGGCGCTGGAGTGCCCGGATGGCGTCGACGCGGCCAGGGCCCGGATGCGCGAGACCGTTGAGGGCAGTGGGGCCCGGCACCGAGCGGAGAAGCAGCTCGTCCGGAAGGATGGAACGACGCTCTGGGGGGATGTTGCCGTCAACGCGGTCCGGGCCGAGGATGGGTCTCTCGACTTCGCCCTGGCGGTCGTCAATGACATTTCCGAGCGTAAGATGACCGAGCAGGACCTTCGGGAGAGCCGGCAGCGGCTCGAGCTCGCCCTCGGGGCCGGTGACATGGCGCTCTGGACGCTCGACCTGAAGACAGATCGGTTCGGCCATGAAGCCCGACTCGCGGAGTTGCTGCGCTACGACCCGCAAGGCGTCGAGTGGACGGTGCAGTGGACCATGGACAACATCGCCGAGGCGGACAGGGCTTCGGTGGCAGCGGGAGTCAGTCAGCACGTTCGCGGCGAGACCCCAGCCTACGACGCCGAGTACCGGATGCTGTGCGGGGACGGCGTGTGGCGCTGGGTTCGCTCCCGCGGCCGGGTTGTGGAATGGGATGCCGCCGGCGCTCCCGTTCGCATGGCCGGTGTCATCCAGGACATTACGGAGCGCAAGGAGGCGGAGGCACGCAGTCGGCAGCTTGAGATCCAGAACGAGAAGCTGGAGAGCCTTGGTGTGCTCGCCGGCGGGATCGCGCACGACCTGGGCAACTTCCTACAGGGCATCCTTCACAATGCGACGATCCTCGGGGATGCGGCGGGCGACGACCCGTCCGCCGAAGAGGCCCTTGTGAATATGCGGAGCGCGACCATCGCGGCGGCGCGCCTGTCCGACGAACTTCTCGTCTATGCCGGGCGGAGAGAGATGGCCGTGGAACGCGTGGACCTCGCCATCCTCGCGCGCGAGGTCATCGGCCTGTTGCGCGCATCCGTGTCCAAGAAGGCCGTCTTCGAATGCCGCTTGCCGGAGCGGTCGCTACCCGTGGTGGGCGATCCGGCGCAGTTGCGGCAGGTGCTGCTCAACCTGGTGATCAACGCGTCCGACGCTCTTCAAGACCAAGAGGGGTACATTGTCGTCGAGGTGGCGGCCACACAGATCGACGGACGAACGCTCCGGGACGCATACTCCCCTGCCACCCCCCCCGTCGGCCCGTGCGTGCTCCTCCGCGTGAGCGACACGGGGTGCGGCATGGACACAGCCACAAGGACGAGCATGTTCGACCCGTTCTTCACCACCAAAGAGAGCGGCCGGGGACTGGGGCTGGCCGCCGTGCTCGGGATCGTCCAGAAGCACTCCGCCGCACTGCGCGTCGACACCGAACCGGGCCGTGGGACGACAGTGGAGCTGTTCTTCCCCGCTTCCACCGCAGACGAGACGGCCCCCGACGACGAGGCACGCGCCGAGAGCACGGCGCCCCGACCAACCGGCGACGTCACCGTCCTCGTCGTGGATGACGAACCCGCCGTTCGGGAGTCCACGCGTGTCCTCTTGCAGCGGGCCGGCTACCGCGTGTTGACCGCCTCCGATGGCGTCGCAGCCCACGAGACAGCCTGCGACCCGTCCGCGCACGTCGGCATCGTTCTCATGGACCTACGGATGCCTCGGCTGAGCGGGGAGGAGTCTGCAGCCAAGATTCGCCAGTTGCGGCCCGACCTGCCCATCATCGCCGTCAGCGCATTCAGCGCGACGGACATCGCCGGCAGTCTGGGCGACCAGGGCTTCGTCGGGGCGATCCGCAAGCCCTATGTGATCGGCGACCTGCTGATCAAGATGGGCGAGGTGCTGGAGCAGCGATCGTCACACTGACTGCAGTGCCAGGTCCCGCCCCTACGCGGCCGACCGGGCCATCTCCAGGAAGCCCTCGACTCTCGTACGGATCTGCTCGGCGTCCGACTCGGAGTAGTCGGTCTCGACGCGGAGGTATGGCAGGCCCCGGTGGACAGCCACATGGCGTTGGACCATGGCCGCCTCGATGGCGTAGGTCTGGCACGCATGCCAGATCAGCTCGACCACGCCGCGCGGCCTGTAGCGATCGATCAGGGCGTCGAGTAGGGCGAGCCGGCCCGTGTTCGGCGTCATGCACGGGCACGGCAGCGATAGGTAGTGCTGGGCAATGTCGCGCAAGGGGTCGTCGCCCATCGGGACGTCGTCCCAGACGCTTTTGAGGCCCGAGCACGACTCCTGAGCGACGACCACGGCGCCGGCACCCTCGAGCACGTCAATGACCTTGGTCATGCCCGCCACCATAGGTGTGCCCGTCACCAGGATGCGCACAGCGTCGGCCGCTGGGGACGCTCCGGCGGCCCGGCGACGCTCGAGCGACCGGACGGCTTGCTGCAGACGGCCGGCTTCCTCCGCCACGCCGCCCAGCAATGGGCGCATGAGGAGCAGCTCGCGCCCGGTCACATAGGGGGGATCACTCTCGGCGTAGTCGTGCAAGCGTCGGACCAACTCGCGCTCGCGGTTCATCCGCTGGATGGCGCCCCGGAGGTCATCCTGCGTGATCCGATGGTCATAGCGGCGCTCGAGGCGGGACTGGAGTTGCCGGAGCTCCTCGAGCCAGTGCTCCAACGCCGCGGGCTCGGCAGGCTTCTGTGGCAGCTCCAGCACGTGGACGGTCTGCGGGACACGCTCGGCGAGCAGCTCGTACATCTTCTTCTTGCCATCGCAGGTCGTCTCCGCCACGATCAGGTCGGCGTATGTCAGAAATGGGCAGGCGCCGGTGATCGCGAACCCGTAGGTGGACTTGATGAGCGGGCAGAGCGTGGCGGGCAGGTCCTCTTCTGCCGCAGGGATGGGCTTCGCGCTGCCGCCGCAGAGGCACACGGGTACCGCACCGGCCGCGAGGATCAGCTCACGCGGCGCGAACTCACAGCAGATGCCGACGATCGGCGTCCCCTCAGTGTGCAGACGCTTGGCAAGCTCGATGGAGAGCGGGACCACACCTACGCTCTCCGGGATCGGCTGCAACAGGCGACCCTCCTGTCCAATCGAGCCAGGGGCAGGGCCGACAGCTCCCGATGCGGAACATACCCGTCGGCGTAGCAGTCGTACCCTGCATACCGTGGCCTGGCGTATGTGCGCAAGGGAGGCGCCATGCACCTTCTACGACTGAGCCTGTCCCCTCATCGCGCCTGTGCGCTAGGCTGCCACAGGTGAGCCTATGGCCTCACGCGCCCACGGCGGGCGCGGCCCGCCAAGCTCACGCATTCCCCCGGTAGGAGCGACTTCAGTCGCGACCCGACCTGCGAGGCGTTGCCATCGCGGCTGAAGCCGCTCCTACGGTGCCGAAGGGAGGTGACACAATGAGAGGGTACTGGGTTTTCGTAGCAGCATCGGCTATTGCCCTCGCCACGGCGGCTTCCGCCGACAAGGTGAGTCTGGCACCCCGGCCGGTTGCCTTCGCGGACGCATCGTTCCTGGCTGGCGGATGGTTCCCGAGCGTGTACTTCCAGAAAGACGGGTTCATGCCAGGCACTGCTGTGGACTTCCTCACGGTGAACGCCGAGCAGGAACCGGCTCCGCGCGCGAAGCTCGGTCTCGGCGAAGTGCTCTACGGGGAAGCCTGGACGGACGACGGCTCTATCCGGATGACGCTCACGCGGCGGCGGCCGGATGCGGCGGGCTTCGGCGCCCTACGGGTGGACATGAACGGCGACGGGGAACTGCGGCATTCCGAGGCGGTGCCGGCGAAGGCGGATGGGGTGTACGGCCCGCTGTCGCTGGAGCTCGGCGACCGACGTGTCGAATGCCTCCTGGTGCTCGAGACGACCGCGTCGATGACGGACTACGTATTCGGCGTGCTGACGCCGCTTGAGGTGCCGGAAGGCCAGGTGGAGGTCAACGGCGCCAAGCGTCGCGTTGTCCTTCTGGACTGCGACTTCGACGGCGACTTCCGAGGTACTCGGGAGATGCCCGCGGACTACCCCATCGCCATGCCGGAGTCGATGGTCTACATCGACCTGAACGGCGACGGTGCGCCCGAGACCGGCTTAGCCGACGGAGCTAGCCCCGAGGTCGTCGCGGCGGGATCGTCGCTGCGTCTGCCGGGCGGCGAGTGGGTCCGCCTGGACGTGGATGAAGACGGCACGGAAGTCGACCTGGTGGGGCCCCTTGAGACCGGGAGCATCGCGTTCGAGGGGAAGGCGCTGACCGTTGAGCTGTCCACCAGCGATGGGGGCAGCGTGCAGGCCGGAGGCAAGACCAGCCCGCTGGAGGTGCCCGTGGGCTCCTACCGCATCGGGAGCGTGATGACCACCTTCGATGAGGATGGCGCCGAGTGGGCTCTGACGTGTGGCCGGGACTACCCCGCTCCGGGTGGGAAGCTGGCCGTGCGCTCCGGCGAGACGACGACGCTCGACATCCCTCGGGGAGTCACGGTCGCTGTCACGACGTCGGTGGAAGGCGAGGACTACCGGGTCTCCCTTGCGGTCTCGAGCCCATCGGGCCTGCGGGTCACTGGCATCATGCGCGATGGCGAGCAGCCGAAGGCGCCCTCGTTCACGCTGACCGACGAGTCGGGCAAAGTCGTGGCAAGCGGAGACTTCGAGTATGGGTGAGGGTTCACCTGTGCTTACTCAGGGCGAGTGAGCGAGGAGATGAGGGGCAAGACCCTCACGGTCGACATTCGGTGGGATCTCGGCCCCATATCGGTCGAGACCGGTACTGCTGGCGAGCGGCAGTTCAGGGTCGAGTAGCCGTTCGACGGGAGCCGCCGTGGTAGCCCTGACGGCGATGAAGACCGCAAACGTCCGCATCGCGGGCTACGGGCGGCTACTGGGACCTGTCGCAAGCCCCGAGAGACATACCGCCGGCCTGGTTCCGGGCAGGTAGACGACGCGCGGGCCCCCGGGGAACCCGCGCGTCTTGCCCCTCTGGTGACGACAGCTCCCCCTGGGACCGGGCGTAGAGCCGGCTCACTTGCTTGGAATCGGGCCTTTCATGAGCACGCTCTTCGCCTTGGCCGCGGCTTCCGCACCGGAGACCTTGCCTGTGTCCGCGCCCGTGCCCGCACCCTTGCCGGACTTGCAGCCCGACAGGCCGACCGCAAGTGTGACCAGGACGGCCAGGCACACAAGAATGGCGCGTCTGACGAATGCCATATCCCCACATCCTTCTCTGCTGCGCTGGTTGCCGAACGAGGCACCGCGCAACTTTCGCCGGAAAGATGGCGTTTCCTGCAGGAGGACGCACGCGGCCGAGGGAAATACCTCAGTTGGGGGAGATGTGGCTCGGTCTTGGAACCGACCCGGAGGGACTGGTGACTTTGCGTAGGAGACACGGCTTCACATTGATTGAGCTGTTTGGTAGTGATCGCGATCATCGCCATCCTCGCCGCCATTCTGTTCCCTGTCTTCGCGAAGGCTCGTGCGAAGGCGCGTCAGTCGTCCTGCAACTCCAACCTCAAGCAGCTCGGGTTGGCCTTCCTGCAGTACACGTCCGACTACGATGGGCAGTTTCCGGGCGCGATGGACGCCAACGGTAACGGGGGATGGGACTACCCGGGTGACGCCTGCTGCCTGGAGCGGGACCGATGGGTCAACATCACGCAGCCTTACATGAAGAACCGGAACATCATCTACTGCCCGTCCGCCACCAATGACGTCCCCCTCTGGGGAGGTCGTACCAACGACCCACCGACGAGCTTCAAGTACAAGCACGCGTGTGCAACCTACGGCTGGAAGGATGACGTGATCGCCCGGCCGGCACAGATCTACCTGTTGATCGAGCACAAGAACTGGCATAGCGGCTTGCTGCAGTGCCTCTGCTGGGCGCCAAGTGGCGACCAGATGCACAACATGGTCTTCTTCGACGGTCACGCCAAGGTGATGAACAAGAGCCGCGCGGCTCGCATCCTCATTGGCGGCACCGGCAACTGGGACCCGCACTGGTTGCAA